>Ga0209036_1000192_pt1 | contig 24997 bp, 26 predicted proteins | sample MarorgKNORR_S2LV_3_FD_188222 | JGI IMG/M metagenome (GOLD analysis project Ga0209036, IMG submission 188222) | Marine microbial communities from the Southern Atlantic Ocean, analyzing organic carbon cycling - DCM_A/KNORR_S2/LV (SPAdes) (version 2) | ecosystem: Environmental > Aquatic > Marine >... | reverse complement strand
ATATGAAATTCAAATTTTGGATAGCTACAAATCTCCAACATATGTTAATGGACAAGCAGGTTCTGTCTACAAACAATATATTCCACTTGTTAATGCATCGAGAAAACCAGGTGAATGGCAATCATATGATATAATTTTTGATGCTCCAAAATTTGATTCTGATGGAAATAAAATCAAATCAGGATATTTTACTGTTTTTCATAACGGGATACTTATTCATAACCATGTTGAAATATTAGGGACGACTGAAAATGTTGGCCCTCCTAAAAATATTGCTCATGGCGATGGGCCAATTTCACTTCAAAACCACTGTTGTTCACAAGTTTCATTTAGAAATATTTGGGTTAGAAATTTGCAATAAATAACTTAAATAATTCTTTATTAAATTTGTACATGCTTCATTCAATGACCGGATATGGGTCAACAACACTTGAAATAAATAAATTTAAATTTGATATTGAGTTAAAAACTCTAAACAGTCGATATTTAGACAATAATATTTCTTTGCCTAATTTTCTTTCAAGTATTGAGATAGAAGTTGGCAATATTTTAAAAAAGAGGTTGTTAAGAGGAAAGATTGAATTAAGAGTAAAGTCTAGCTCTTCAGATGGAAATTCAGTAAAATTTAATCAAGATGTAATTAAAAAATATATTAAAGATTTAAAAAATATTTCTGAATTTGATGAATCTAATCTCTTAAAATCTGTGATAAACTTGCCAAATTCAATTGACAAACCTGAAATAATCATTACTAAATCAAATTTGAATAATTTTTATAAAGCAATTGATACTGTAATTAATAATGTTATTTCTTTCAGGTTAAAAGAAGGTTTAAATACTGAAAAGGATATAAAAATTAGTATTAAAGAAATTTCAAATATGTCAGATAAAATTATTGGGCTGAGTTCAGATCATAAAAAATTTCTCAAAGATCAATTAGAAAAAAAATCTCAAGAATACAACATCAGTATTGATAAAAGTAGGTATGAACAAGAAGTCTTTTATTATTTAGAAAAAATAGATATTAATGAAGAGCTTGTAAGATTGGATAGTCATCTAAAATATTTTAATGACATTTTAAAAGACAAACAAATAGAAAAGGGTAAGAAACTAGGTTTTATTTGTCAAGAAATTGGACGTGAAATAAATACAATAGGATCCAAAGCAAATAATTCAAAGATTCAAAGCTTTGTTGTTGAGATGAAATCATCTTTAGAAAAACTTAAAGAACAATCCTTAAATATTCTTTAATGTCAGGAAAAGTTGTAATATTATGTGCACCTTCTGGAAGTGGTAAAACTACATTAGCTAAACACCTTCTTTCTATTAAGAAACTCAATCTAAAGTTTTCTGTTTCAGCAACTACTAGAAAAAAAAGAGTTAATGAAGAAGACGGAATTGATTATCACTTTATTAGTATTGAAAGTTTTAAAAATAAAATTGATAATGACAGCTTTATTGAATATGAAAAGGTTTATGATAATATATTCTATGGCACATTAAAATCAGAAGTAGAAAAATTAATAAAAAATCATAATATAATTTTTGATGTTGATGTTATTGGAGCAATTAGCCTAAAAAAATATTTTTCAAAAAAGTCAATTTCAATTTTCATTAATCCTGGGAGCATAGAGGTTTTAGAAAATAGATTAATCAAAAGAGGAAAGGATAGTAAAACTAGTTTGAAAGAACGCTTAAGCAAAGCAAGAAATGAAATGGATATGATTGATAATTTTGATACCTCAATAATTAATGATGACTTAGATTTTGCAAAAAGAGATATTTTTAAAACTGTTGATATTTTTTTAAATAATTAATGAAGAATATAGGTTTGTTTTTTGGGACTTTTGATCCTATACATATTGGCCATGAAAAAATAGCTAAGTATTTTTTGGAAAAATATTTTGATCAAGTTTGGTTTGTTATAACACCCTTAAATCCAGATAAAGTAAATGAAAACTTAACAGATCAAAATATTCGTTTAGAAATGACAAAAAAATATTGTACAATACATAAAAATTTTGAAGTTTGTGATATTGAATATAAACTACCAAAGCCAAATTATACTGCAGACACTTTGGTAGAATTAAAAAAGAATTACCCTGATTATAATTTTAGTATAATTATGGGTGAAGATAATCTTGTTGGTTTAGAAAATTGGAAGAATTATAAAAAAATTTTAGAAGAAAAACTTTATGTTTATCCTAGAAATACTGAAAAATCTGCTAATTCAACCTTAAAAAGTCATCAAGCAGTTATTTTTTCAAACGCTCCTCTAATGGAAGTATCCTCAAGTAAAATAAGAAATATTATAAGGAAAAATAAAAAATATTCTCATCTAATTCCAGATGAAATTTATAAATTTATATCCGATAGCAATCTATATAATTGATTTTTGATTATATCTTATTTAACCATTATTTAACATTATTTAATAAGAATTTTTAATAGTATTGCTTCCCCTTAAAAACTATAATTATGGATAAGAGTAAAATTGATATTAATGCAATAAATGAAAAAATAAAAAAAGAAAGTTCATTTATTGATCTATTAATTCCAGAGGTTAATAAAGTAATTGTAGGTCAAAAATATATGATCGAAAGATTATTAATTGGACTGCTTGGAAGAGGTCATATCCTTCTTGAAGGTGTACCTGGACTTGCTAAAACATTAGCTATTAACACCTTAAGTCAGGCTGTAAAAGGTTCTTTTAGTAGAATTCAGTTTACTCCTGATTTACTTCCTGCTGATGTTATTGGGACAATGATCTATAACATGAAGGAAAATGATTTTTCAATTAAAAAAGGACCTGTTTTTGCAAATTTTGTTTTAGCTGATGAGATAAATAGAGCTCCTGCAAAAGTTCAATCAGCATTACTTGAAGCTATGCAAGAAAAACAAGTTACAATTGGTGATACAACTTTCAAGTTGCAATTACCTTTCTTGGTTATGGCTACACAAAACCCGATAGAACAGGAAGGAACTTATCCTCTGCCGGAAGCTCAAATGGATAGATTCATGTTAAAATGTGTCATTTCATATCCTGAATTTGAGGATGAGCAGCAGATAATTAGAGCTAATATCAATGACTCATTTGAAAAGGTAAAACAAGTTGTTTCAATAAAAGAAATTGCCAAAGCACAAGAATCTGTTAAAGAAGTGTATATGGATGAAAAAATTGAAAAATATATTTTAAAATTAATTTTTGCTACAAGATTTCCTGAAAAAAACAACCTATCAGATTTAAAACCACTAATTGGATTTGGATCATCTCCAAGAGGGAGTATAAACTTAGCTTTAGCAGCAAAATGCAATGCTTTTATTCAAAGAAGAGGTTATGTTATACCTGAAGACATTCGTGCTGTTATTCATGATGTTTTAAGACACAGAATAGGGTTAACTTATGAAGCGGAAGCAGAGAATGTAACATCTGAAGATGTAATCAGTAAGATTGTTAACTCTGTTGAAGTCCCTTAAAAGTTTTTATTTTGGATGCTAAAGATCTTTTAAAAAAAGTTAGAAAAGTTGAAATAAAAACTAAAAGACTTTCAAATAATTTATTTGGAGGAGAGTATCATAGTGCCTTTAAGGGGAGAGGAATGACTTTTAGTGAGGTTAGAGGATATGAATTTGGGGATGATGTTAGGACAATTGATTGGAATGTTACGGCAAGATACAACCAACCTTTTATCAAAGTTTTTGAAGAGGAGAGAGAGCTTACTCTAATGTTAATTATTGATATTAGTGGCTCAAAATATTTTGGAACAGATTCTCAACTTAAAAAAGAGATTGTTACTGAAATTTCTGCAACATTAGCTTTTTCTGCAATTCAAAATAATGATAAAGTAGGATTGATATTATTCTCTGATCAAATTGAATTATTTATTCCTCCAAGTAAAGGAAAATCACATATTTTAAGAATCATTAGAGAATTGATAGAATTTAAGCCCGCAAGCTTAAAAACTGATATTTCAGTAGCCTTAAAGTTTTTTTCAAATATTGTAACAAAGAAATCGATAGCATTTATAATTTCTGATTTTAATTCCAATGATTATTCTAAATCTTTATCAATAGCAAGTAAAAAGCACGATATAACGGGGATTAGAATTTTTGACAGATTTGAAGAAGATATTCCTAATATTGGATTTGTTCCAATGTTGGATCAAGAATCATTTGAATTAAAATATATAGATACTTCATCAAAAAAAATAAGGACTGACTATAAAGCTAAATGTTTAGGAAGAAAAAAGAATTTTGAAGATTTATTCAAAAGAAATGGATCTGGTACAATTAATTGTAGAACTGATCAAAGCTATGTTAAATTATTATTAGGCTATTTTAAAAATCGTGGATAAACTTGTTCAAATAATTCTAATATTTTTTATAATCCAAAGTGGTTTTACTCAGCAGGATATTATCATTGTTTCATCATCTGTAGACTCAACTGAAATTAAAGTAGGAGAACAATTTAAATATTCAATTAAAGCAGAGTCAGATAATATAAATCAAATTGTTTTTCCTGAGAATTTTCAGTTTAGTCCATTTGAAGTTGCAGATGAATTTGCTATTGATACTGTTTTTTTTAAGGGAAAGAAATCTTTAAATAAAAGCTTTAAACTTACAAATTTTGATGAGGGATCTTTTGTAATTAAACCTCAGCAAATTTTATTTAATGGAAAAAAATATTTAACTGATTCAATTTTGATTGATGTTAGAACTATAAAAGTTGATACTGTTTCTAAAAAGTTTTTTGATATAAAAGAAATAATTTTAAATAATGAGCAAAGAATTCCATTTTCAAAATATTTACTTTCTTTTTTAATATTATTACTTGGGCTTCTAGCTATTTATGTATTATTTAAAAAATTTAAAAATCACAAGTTTGATAAAAGTATATATAAAACCCCATTTGAAAATGCAATTGATGAGTTAGTAGAGTTAGAGAATGAATCTTTTAAAAATCAAGAAGATTATAAATTATTTTACTCCAAATTAACACAAATTGCTAAGAATTATTTGGAAAGAGATATTGAAATTTCTGCTTCAGAGAGTACTTCATCGCAGCTAATTGATAAAATTCAACTTCTAAAAAAATCAAAAAAAATAAATATTTCAGATGAATTAATTGAAAATTTTAAAAATGTGTTGAGTAATTCAGACTTGGTAAAATTCGCTAAGTTCTCACCCAAGGATGGTGTAGCGTATGATGATAATAAGTTTTTAAAATCATTTATTGTTAATACTAAAAAGTCTATCCCTAATAATATTGAAAAAGAAAAGGAACAGAAGAGAATTGCTGAAATGAAATTTAATCAAATGATAAAAAAACGTAAGATTAAATATTCAGTTATTTCAATTATTACATTAATTATTAGCTTAACTTTTTCAGTAATTGTTTTATTTGGAGCACCAAATATTTCTTCATTTTTTATTTTAGATGCTGATAAAAAGTTGCTAAATAAAGATTGGGTTACAAGCACTTACACTGATAAAAATTTAAAACTTGACTCTCCTGATGTTTTATTTAGATCTAATGACTCTTCGTTAAATAAATTAACTTATTCTACAAAAAATAATAGTCTTGAAATTAACTTAATTACTCAGCCTCTAAATGAAAATTCTGATCCTATCAATGATTTAATAAATAATTTTAAAGAAAGAAATTATATAAATGTCATTACAAAAAATGAGGAATACAAAACAGTTGATGGAGACCAGGGGATTAAAATATTTGGATCCTTTGATGATAATAATAAAAATGAAAAAAAAGATTATTCAACTATACTTTTTGTAATTGAAAAACTTTCAATAAAGCTTGAAATTATTCATAAAAGACAAAATAAGGATCTTCAATTAGTAACAGATCGAATTATTAACTCTATAAAATTTATTAAGAAATGAACAATATAGAATTTAATAATCCTGAGTTATTATGGCTATTAATTTTAGTTCCATTATTAGCATTTTATTTTTATAAATCTAATATTAATAGAACAAACTCATTCAAAATTTCATCCACAGATGATTTCAATTATGGACTCAAATCCAAAATATACCCTTTTTTAGATATCTTAAGATTGGCGATAATTTCTTTATTAATTATTGCATTATCTAGACCACAAGAAATTAGTAATTCCGTAAGAACTAAAACAAGTAGTGGAATTGACATAGTAATTGCGGTAGACATATCATCTAGTATGTTAGCTCAGGATTTAAAACCAAACAGGTTAGAAGCTTTAAAAACTGTTGCAGCTGAATTCATCAATGATAGACAGAATGATAGAATAGGTTTAGTAATATATGCTGGAGAGAGTTATACAAAAACGCCTGTAACATCCGATAAATCTATCATAATCAAATCTCTCAATGATATTGTTTTTGATGGAATTATTCAAGATGGAACGGCTATTGGTATGGGCTTAGCAACATCTGTAAACAGGCTAAAAGAAAGTAAAGCTAAGAGTAAAGTAATTATTCTACTTACGGATGGAGTTAATAATTCAGGATTTATTGACCCTTCAACTGCTGCTGATTTAGCTGCAAATTATGGAATTAAAACCTATACTATAGGTTTAGGATCAAATGCTAATGCCTTAGCCCCAATTGCCTTAAACCCTGATGGATCATTTAGATTTGGAATGACCAAGGTAGAAATTGATGAGGAGCTTCTCGAATCGATAGCTTCAAAGACAGGGGGACTCTATTTTAGAGCAACAAATAATGAAAGCTTACAAGATATATACAATGAAATAAATAAATTAGAAAAAACAGATGTTGAAGAAATTAGATATTCAGATGCTGAAGAAAAATATAGGTTTTTTATTTTAATTTCATTAGGCTTAATTTTTGTTGAGTTTACTTTAAGAAAATTAATCTTTAAAAGTTTAGTTTAATGTATCAGCTAGAAGAAACATTTTATTTTTATATCCTACTTTTAATTCCTGTAATTATTTTAGTTTTTATTTATAATAAATTATGGCAAAAAAAAATAATAAATAAATATTTTAATAAAGAAACATTTAAATTTTTAAGTCCTGATTTTTCGCATTCTAAATCATATTTAAAGACATCAATAATTTTATTTGTAATAACTTTCTTAGTAATCGGACTGGTTAATCCAAAAATTGGGACAGAATTACAAACTGTAAAAAGAGAAGGAGTTGATATTGTCTTTGCTGTAGATGTCTCTAAAAGTATGCTTGCTGAGGATATTGCACCAAACAGAATTTTTAAAGCTAAAAGATTAGTATCAGAAATATTTAATAAACTTGGATCAGACAGAGTGGGTATAATTGCATATGCATCAACAGCTATACCTGTTTTGCCAATAACAACTGATTTTTCATCAGCAAAAATGTTTTTGGAAAGTTTAAATACAGATATGTTATCATCTCAAGGAACTTCAATATTTGAAGCTATTGAGTTGTCCAGAGGTTTTTTTGATGACGATAACCAAACTAATAGAGTATTGTGTATACTTTCTGATGGAGAGGATCATGAATACAAAGAAGATCAATTAAATTCTACAATTAATGAAAGTGGAATAACAATTTTTTCTGTTGGATTAGGATCTGTTAAAGGTGCACCAATTCCTATTAAAGAAAATAATATAGTAAAGTCATATAAAAAAGATGAAAACGGCGAAGTTGTAATTACAAGACTAGATGAAAATTTGCTTCAAAAAATAGCTCAACAGTCAGATGGAAAATACATTAAAGGCGATAATACAGCATACGTGGTGGATGAGGTAATTAATGAGCTTAAAGAAATGGATAAAAAAGAATTTGAATCAAAACAATTTGTATCCTTTAAAGATCAATTTCAATGGTTTATTGGTATCGGATTATTACTAATTTTACTTGACTCAGTTATTTTTAATAAAAAAACTAAATGGATTGAAAAACTTAACTTATTTAATGAAAATGAATAAAAATCTTTTAATAATATTATTTTTTTCTGGATTAATCTTTGCTCAAGATGAAGATCAGAAAGATTCAAATAATTTAGTCTTTGATGGAAATATTGAGTTTCAAAAAGATAAGTTTTCAAGTGCAGAATATAATTACAGAAAAGCATATTCAATTGATTCATTAAACTATCAAGCACCATATAACTTGGGAAATTCTCTGTATAAAAATAATTTATCAAATGAAGCTAGATTTAATTATAATCAATCTTTAGCAAAGCTAAATAGCAAAGAAGATCTACATAAAGCATTCCATAATTTAGGTAATACATTCATGAAAGATAAAAATTATCAAGGAGCCGTAGATAACTTTAAAAAAGCGTTACTCAATAATCCTGACGATGAAGAAACAAGATATAATTATGTTTTGGCAAAGGAACTTTTAAAAAATCAAAAGAATAAAAACGATAAGAATAAAGATAACAAGGACAACAAGGACAACAAGGACAACAAGGACAACAAGGATAACAAGGATCAGGATAAAAAAAATGAGGATGATAAAGATGAGAATAAGCAAAAACAAGATGATAAATCAAAACCAAAAAATAACCCATCCCAAAAACAAATTTCACCGCAACAATTGAAAAGTATTTTAGAAGCAATGAGTAAAGAAGAGAAAAAAGTTCAGGATAAGGTTAATAAGAAAAAATTCAAAGGAAACCCAAAACCTAACAAGAAAGACTGGTAAAATGAAAAACAATATTATTTTATTATTCATATTATTATCTAGTAGCTTAATCTTTTCCCAAGTAAAGTTTGAAGCTAATGTTAGTAAAAATAAATTAGGTTTAAATGAAAATTTAAGAGTTGATTTTAAAATGAATATGGACGGAGACAATTTTTCTCCTCCAAATTTTAATGGTTTTAATATTGTTGGTGGACCAAATCAATCAGTGAGTAATAGTTGGATAAATGGTACCAGGACATTTTCAAAAACATATACATATTTCCTTTCTCCTATTAAAAGAGGAAGATTTAGAATAGGTCAAGCTTCTATAGAAATTGATGGTGATATATATAAAACTTCGCCGGTTGAAGTTCAAGTTACAGAAGCTGTTGAATCCTCTATATCACCAAACAGCTCTGATACTTTATTAGATGATGACGTTCAGTTAGTAGCTGAGTTATCTAAAAGTAATCCATATTTAAATGAACCAATTTCTATAGTATATAAATTATTTTTTAGCCCTGAAATAAATGTTAGAAATCTTGGAGAGGTTGATTCGCCAGAGTTTAAAAATTTTTGGTCTCAAAAAATTGATGTACCAAGATTAGAAATTAAAAGATCTTCATTAAATGGTAAAAGCTATAACTATGTTACTTGGAAAAAAACATTATTGTATCCACAGAAACAAGGTAAATTAGAAATTAATCCTATGACACTGGATGTATCAATAGATTTACCAACAAATAGAAGAGATTTTTTTGGCAATGTCATATACAACCAAACCTCAAAAAAGGTCTCATCTAAAAAGCGAATCATTAATGTTAGTCCTCTTCCAATTAATAAACCTGACGATTTTTCTGGAGCAGTGGGAGATTTTGAAATTTCAATGAATTCTAATAAGACTCAATTAAAAGCAACTGAATCTTTTCAACTAGAGCTTAAGATTTCAGGTTCGGGTAATTTAAAATTATTTTCAATTCCTGATCTTATTGTTCCATCCTCACTTGAAAAATACGACCCTGAGTTCTCTGAAAATGTAAAAGTTGGATTATCTGGAATGAACGGAAATATATTAAATACATACACTATTGTTCCTCAATTTCAAGGTAAATATCCAATCCCGAGTGTCAAGTTTTCATTTTTTAACCCCTCTTTAAAAAAATATATAACTCTTTATACTGATGAAAAAATTGTTGATGTTTACGATGGGCCAGTAATTTCAAATAATAATGAAAAAATTGCTAGCTCAAATAATGAAATTCCATCAAGCTCAGCTCAATTTAACTTTATAGAACTAAATTCAGATTTCACAGAAATAAATAATAAATCTTTTAGCCTTGATAATAAAATTTATTATATAATCTTTACCCCAATTGTATTATTAATAATCTTTATCATTTATTTAAAAACCAAAAAAAATTCTGTATCAGATCAAGAAAAACAATCTGAGCAAGCAAAAAAATTAGCCAATAAATTTTTAGAAATTGCTAAAAAAGATATTGATAACGTCGATCTTTTTTATATCTCTTTGGAAAAAGCATTATTTAATTTTTTAAAATATAAGTTTGATTTTCAAACCTCTGATTTTTCTAAAGAAAATATAAAGCTCAAGCTTACAAAGAAAAATATATCTAATGATTTGGTTAATGATTTAATTAAAATTTTAATGAGTTGTGAATATGCTAGATATACTCCAGGAAACCCAAAAGAATTAAAAGTTGATTACGATAAGGCAGTTGAAATAATTTCTAATATTGAAAAATCATGATTTTAAAGAACATAAATTTTATTGTTATTTTTTGTTTTTCATTTTCATTTGGTCAGAACTCTGAATTATTTGATCAGGGTAATGAACTTTATAATAATGGAAATTATTATGAAGCCATTGAAAAGTATTCATCAATAGTAAAAAGTGGAGAGCATTCAGATAAGCTATATTATAATATGGGTAATTCTTATTATAAATTAAATGATATTGCCAACTCTATATATTATTATGAAAAAGCTCTATTATTAAATCCTAACAGTGAGACAATAAATAATAATTTGGTATTTGCTCAAAATATGTTAATTGATAAAATAGAAATACTGCCTGAAAATCAAATATCTGTTTTTACAAATAGCGTGACAAAACTATTTAATTATAATACTTGGCAATACTTATTTATCTTCTTTGAGTATTTGGCAATATTTTTATTTTTCTTATATATGATTAGTAAAATACCTTCTTTAAAGAAAAAACTATTTATTTCATCAATTTCTAGCACTATATTGTTTTTATTATTTTTAATTATAGCAAACAACTCAAAAAATATTTCTGAAAACAATAATCCTGCTATTATTTTTGACAAACAAATTGAGTTAAGGGAGGAACCTAATTTAAGGTCAGAAGAAATAATTAAACTCCATGAAGGAACAAAATTAAATATCCTTGAAAGCATTAATGATTGGAGTTTAATTCAGCTTAAAAATGGAAATAAAGGATGGATTTTAACATCTTCATTTAGGACAGTTAAATAGTTAAAGAGTTATTGTTTAAATAATCTAATATTAAATTTCCGATATCAATTAAAACTGGATATACTTTAGAATTATTTGTTTGATCCAATGGTATAATCTCAATCATTAATAGCTCGGATAAATAATTAATTACCATTGAAATAGATACTATTACAATAATAAATTTCAAAGAGCTGAACAGTCCACCAAGTAATCTGTTAATTGTTCCAAGGGATATAAACTTTATAAGTTTTGTTAATGATTTACCAGCTATCGTAAAACATAGTGAGGTAATTATAAATAATAAAATAAAGCTCAAAATATTTAAAACTTTTGGATCTATTTCAAAATAACTATTAAGAATTTCAGATAAATTATCTGAAAAAGTATATGATACAATTGCGCCAATAAATAATCCTAAAAATGAAGCTATTTCATTTATAAGTCCATTATAAAATCCTTTTATAAATGCATATATAATTACTACAATTATTATTAAATCTATATAAATCAAAATTTAAAGTATAATTTTATTAAGTTATAAAGTTAAAACTAAAATGGAATACTTTGCTGAGTTAGGTTATATAGGTTTATTTATTTCTTGTTTTCTTGCTGCAACATTTGTTATTCCATTTAGCCCTGAGGTTATTTTAGGCGTTCTAATTGTAAAGGGATTTAACTTATATATTACAATTTTAATTGCTACTATAGGTAATTGGATGGGAGGAATGACTTCTTATTTTGTTGGCAGGATTGGGGATTGGAAAAAAATAGAAAAATATTTCAAAATCAAAAAAGAAAAGGTTAATGCTTTTAAATTAAGAATTGATAAGTGGGGAAGTGTATTAGCTTTTTTTACTTGGTTTCCTCTTGGAGGAGATATACTTGCTTTGAGTTTAGGTTTTTTTAAAGTAGATGCTTATAAAGTATCTATTTGGATGCTTATTGGAAAGTTTTTTAGATTCGTTGTTTCAGCATTAATAATTTATTATGGAATTGACTTAATTAAATTTTGGTGAAGTTTTATTTTTTAATTTAATTGAGATACTTTAGCATAAGCAATGGATAAAGAAATAAATAAGTATTTAGCAGAATTAAATAAAATTAAAATTAAAGATGCTAATGAGCTTGAGAAATTTAGAATTAAGTATATATCAAAAAAGGGAATCATTCCATTGCTGTTTTCTCAACTTAAGAACATCCCTAATAATGAAAAAAAAGAAGTTGGATTAAAAATAAACTCTATTAAGGAGAAGGTTAACTCTATAATTAATAATCACAAAGAAAAGTTTGTAAAGAATATTTCAACTGATAATTTTGAAGACTTAACTAAGCCAGCTGACTTTATAAAATTAGGGTCTAAACATCCAATTTCTATTGTTAAAAATAAAATAATTGATATTTTCTTAAAAATTGGATTTGATATTTCTGAAGGTCCTGAAATTGAGGATGATTGGCATAATTTTACAGCCTTAAACCTTCCAGAACACCACCCAGCAAGGGATATGCAAGACACATTTTATATTAGTAAAAATCCAGATTGGCTTTTAAGAACACACACTTCATCTGTTCAAATTAGACATATGGAGAATAATGAACCTCCTATAAGAACAATTTCGCCTGGAAGAGTTTATAGAAATGAGGATATTTCAGCTAGATCACATTGTTTTTTTCATCAAATTGAGGGTTTATATATTGATAAGAATGTTTCATTTGTTGATTTAAAGCAAACACTTTTACATTTTACTAAGGAATTATTTGGCAAAAGTAAAATCAGATTAAGACCTTCATATTTCCCATTTACTGAACCTAGTGCTGAGCTAGATATATATTGGGGTTTAGAAACTGAAGCAGATTATAGAATTACTAAAGGAACAGGCTGGTTAGAAATTCTAGGATGTGGAATGGTTGACCCTAATGTTTTAAAAAACTGCAAAATTGATACTGAAAAGTTTTCTGGATTTGCCTTTGGGCTTGGGATTGAAAGAATAACGATGTTATTATATCAGATTGAGGATATCAGAACTCTTTATGAAAATGATTTAAGATTTTTAAATCAGTTCAATAGATCAGTATAAACTTAAGGAAAGCTTTTTTATACATTCTTTAGGTTGCCCACCATTATATAAAATTTCATATGCAGTATTTATAATAAAAAACTTTTCATTATTAAGTTTTGAAATTTCATATGCATTTTTTGTTGCATAATATCCCTCTACAATCATAGACATTTTAGAAATAGATTCATTAACAGAATGACCTTCTCCAATCATTTTACCAAAAGTTCTATTTCTACTAAATGATGAATATGTTGTTACTAGTAGATCTCCAATATATGCAGAATGACTAAAATCACGTTTTACATTATCAATTGACTTAATGAATTTAATCATCTCCTTACTGCAATGGCTAATTAAAACACTAATAAAATTATCCCCATATCCTAAACCAATTGATATGCCAACTAAAATTGAATAAATATTTTTTAAAGCAGCTGAATATTCTATACCAATAACATCCTTGGAAATAGATGTTTTTATATATGAAGACTTTAATTTTTCAGATAAAAAATCACATATGTCTTTATTTGATGAACCAATAGTTAAGTAAGACAGCTTTTCATTCGCAATTTCTTCAGCATGAGTTGGTCCGCTTATAATACCTAAATTTTTATACGGAATATTGTAATATTTATTTAAGTGATCGGTAATTACTAAATGAGACTCAGGTATTACTCCTTTAGATCCAGAAAAAATTATTTTTTGATTTAATATTGATTTATATTTTTCAAGACTTTCATTTATATAAGGAGAAGGAATAGCTAAGATTATAATATTAGATTGCTGAATAATCATCTCAATATCACTACTAATTACTAGCTTATTAACGTCAATATCCAAATTTTTTAAATATTTTGGATTCCTTTTTAATTTAATTATTTCATTAGCATGATCTGAATTCCTTACATACCATAAAACTTCGTTAACATTTTCACAAAGCATTTTTATTATTGCAGTTCCCCAGCTACCAGCTCCTAAAACAGCAATATTATTTTCATAACTCATTTTAACAATTCTTTAATATAATATGCATCAAATTTAAACTAATTTTAATATGTTAGTTTTTCATAGTTTGTTTAGCCTAAGACACTCTCCAAGAGTGTTTTTTGCTTTTATAGAATCAAATCATTAGTAATAGCCCAATAAAATAAAAACTAAACAGTCTAAAAAACTTTTTTCTTGGCTCAGTAACTTTATTATGGCTATAAAAGCCTAATAAAATAATTAAAAAAACTATTAAATTTTTAATGTTAAATTTCATATCAGTGTAGAACCACAGTAAAGATAAAGAGAACTTAAAAAAAACAAATATTAAAGTCATAATAGAGATTCTAAAATCAATTATTGAATATTTTTTTTTTGCTAGTAGTTTATAGCCGTATGTCAATGTACAATATATAAGGAATGTAAATGATATATACTTTAGTAATGAATCTATATTATTTAATATATCATTCATAAATTAAATTATAGCATCAATTAGCCTTTTTGTATATTTTTTTGGTTTTTTAAATAGCTTAGTTGACGAATTTCTATCCACTATTTTACCATTATTTAAAACAATTATTTTATCTGACATAAGTTTAACTAATGATAGATCATGAGATATAAAAATATATGTTAATGACATTTCTTTTTTTAATTTTTCAAGAAGTTTTAAAACAGAATATTGAATTGATTTATCCAGTGCAGAAACACATTCATCACATATTATTAGTTTTGGTTTTAGACATAATGCCCTAGCAATTACTACCCTTTGTCTCTCTCCTCCTGAAAGTTCTGATGGATATTTATAGAACAGTTCTTCATTAAGCTTAACTTTTTTTAAATATTCAGCTGCTTTAACTTTTAATTCATCTTTATTTATTTTAAAATGAATTCTCATTGGTTCTATAATTTGATTAATTACTTTAATATTAGGATTTAAAGCTGAGTAAGGATCTTGAAAAATTAATTGAATCTCTCTGCTTAGGTTAATTCTAGTAATTTTTCTTATGTTATCACCATTATAATTAATTCTACCAAGATAATTTTTATAGTAACCAATAATGCATCTTGAAATAGTGGTTTTGCCAGATCCAGATTGACCAATAATTCCAATAGTTTCACCCCTTTTAATATTAAAATTAATGTTATCAATTATTTTTTTATTACTTAATGAAAGTGTTAATCCATTAATTTCCATAATATTATTTGTGGAGACTTTATCCTTTATTTTTCTTTTATCTTTTTTAAGATTTTCATTTTCTTGAATAAGGTTTTTAGTATAGGCTTTTATAGGATTTGAAAATATTTTTTTTGTTGAACCTTGATCAACTATTAATCCTTTATTCATAATCAAAACTTGATTTGAAATTTTTGATATTAAATTAAGATTGTGACTTACAATAATAAGACTGGTATTCAATTCTTTTTTTATTTCAATCAAAAGTTCAATAATTTCTTTTTTTATCAAACTATCAAGTGATGAGGTTGCTTCATCTGCTATAATTAATTTTGGATTTTTTGCGATAGCAATTGCTATCATAATCCTTTGTTGTTGTCCACCACTAAGTTCATGAGGATATTTATTATAGGTTAATTCTGGATTTTCAATTTTAACTTTTTGAATTAATTCAATGACTTTATTTTTTTTCTTTGATTGCAAAACCTCATTAATTTGTTGACCACATTTCATACTTGGATTTAAGAAGCTCATTGGATCTTGAAAAATGATAGAGATTTTATTTTTTATTAAGTCTTGAATATTAGCATGAGAAATTAATTCATCATTGTAGAAAATCTCTCCCTCTTGATTAAGGCCTTTATATTTGTTAAGATTTAAAATGCTAAGAGCAGTTAAAGATTTTCCACTTCCAGATTCTCCAATTATTCCAAGAACTTTATTATGATCAAGATCAAAAGAAATCCCCTTAACTAAAACAACATCTTTAGTAAAAACTTTTAAATTTTTAACAGAAATAAGTTTAGACTTTTTCAATTGCTAACATTTTAAATGCTTCTTCTAAATATATTTGTTGATCTGCAGGATAAATTTCCCTTTCGCTTTTCACATCATGTCTTTTACCTAATCTAACAATTATGATATTTTGCTCAGGAAAAACAAATACGTGTTGACCTAGATGACCTCTCATTGCAAAGAAATCCATCTTATTAAATTTTCCAAGCCAAAAACCATATCCATAATGAGGACTTTCTTTAAATCTTGGCGATGTAACTTTTTTAACAAATAATGAGTCCAATAAACTTTCACCTTCCCACTTACCATAATCTTTAAATAATTTGCCAAACTTTGCAAAATCTCTTGCATTTGAATTAAAACAACAATAAGCTTTTTCAGTATTTGTTTTTAAATTATCAACTTGCCATAACGCATCATTTTCTGCACCCATAGGCTCCCAAAACCATTCAGATACTAAATCAGAGATTTTTTTACCAGTGGCCTTTTCGATTGTCATTGCCAAGAGCTGTGTATCTCCACTTAAATACTCAAAAGATATACCGGGTTCACTTATAATTGGTCTAGACTTTATTAGTTTTTCCAGTCCAGTACCAACATATGCTCTTGCTGTTACTCCAAAAATATTTTTATAGTCTTCGGTCCATTTCATGCCAGAAGACATACTTGACAAATCTCCAACTGTTAAATTTTGAGCTAAACCAGTACTAAATTCAGGTATAAAATCTCCTACTTTATGATCTAGTCCGGACAGGTAACCCTCATTTATTGATCTTCCTAGTAGTGCAGCAACAATACTTTTAGCAATTGAAAATGAATTACTTAATGAATTTTTATTATATCCTTCATAATAATTCTCATACCAAATGGAATCATTTTTAATTATTAGAAAAGCAACTGTTCCTAAATTTTTGTGGGTGCTATCAAGTTTTTTTGTAGAGATAACTTCATTGAAATTATTATGTAAAGGCCATGACTTTGGGTTTTTACTTTTTGGGATTGTAATATTATCAAAATATTTATAGTCTGTTATGTCTGCATTTGTCCTTTTAATTTTAATTATAATTTTTGTTAATTCATATAGATATATGGTTTCAGACTTAAAAATAATTCCCAAAGAAATCAGGACTGAGATTGAAAATATTACAATAGCTTTTTTTTTCTTCATTTTATCTAATGCATTAAAGATAAAAAATATTAAGTGGAATAATATTTGATTTTAATATTTGCTATATTGAATATTTAAGATTGAGACATTTATGAAAGAACCTTTTTTACTGCTTAGAACCAGGATCTTCTTTGCCATGATTTTATTGGTTTTTGTTTCTTTTTTACTAATTGGAATTACTACAAGTTTTCAAATTCGTGAGAACTCATTTTATTATCATGAGTTGAGACTCGATAGAAAAGAATCACAGCTTCAAAGGGCTTTTTACATATTATTTAATGAAAAATCTAAACAACCAGACAATCAATTATCTTACTTATACAGTAAACGGCCTGAATTTGGTATAAATATAAGTACTGTCTTGGATGCTGAGTTAAAAGATGAAATTTTTAAAATTTCAGATGTACAAAACATTAATTTTACTCTCTATGATTTAGATGGTACTTTAATAGGATCAACTGTTAATCAAGATGTAATAAATAAATTAGACGAAACAGTTATAAATGAGTTAGAAGTTTCAAATGATTTAAAAATTGTTAAAACTAATGAAGCTGAAGACCAATTTTATAGATCATCTTTTTCATATATACTTGACATTAATGAAAGACCAATATGGATTTTAAATTTGCCTTACATTGATGATGATAAATTGAATGCTTATGAAATAAGATCATTTATTATAAATATTGCTCAAGTATATGTGCTTCTCTTTGTTCTTGCGATAGTTATTTCATATTTCGTTTCAAGCTATATAACAAATCCTATTTCAGAACTTGTTAAGAAAATGAGACAGATGAGGATTGATAAATCAAATAAAAAAATTGGAATAAATGTCTCAAGTAAAGAGATATTTACACTTGTTAGTTCATATAACAATATGGTTGATCAAATCGATGAAAACGTAAAAAAATTATCAAAATCTCAAAGAGAATTAGCATGGAGAGAAATGGCAAAACAAGTTGCACATGAGATTAAAAATCCACTAACTCCGATGAAATTAAGTGTTCAAAATTTTAAATTAAAATTCAATCCTAATGATCCAAAAATTCAAGATAAAATGGAGGATTTTAGTGACACCTTGGTTCAGCAAATTGATGTTCTTAGTTCAATTTCAACTGCATTCTCACACTTTGCTGAGCTTCCGGCTCAAAAAAATGAAAATATTGACATAATATCAACTACCAAGTTAGCTTTAGAAATATTCAATGAGCAGAATATTATATTTCAATCAAAATTAGGAAGTTTAAATGTTAAAATTGACAGAACAAATTTGATAAGGGTTATAACTAATTTGATTAAAAATGCTATTCAAGCAACTGAGAATATTAAAGATTCAAAAATTATTGTGTCAGTCAAAAAACTTAGAAATAAAGCCATTATTGAAATTGAAGATAATGGAGACGGAATATCTAGGAAAAATAGAGATAAAATATTTGAACCAAAATTTACTACAAAGTCTAAAGGAATGGGACTTGGTTTAAGTATTATAAAAAATCTTGTTACAAATTATAATGGTAAAATTGACTTTGTCTCAAAAAAAGGAAAAACTATTTTTAAAATTGAATTACCAATTCATAAAAATGTTTAACAAAACTCGTCGTAAGCTTGTTTAAGGTTTTCTGAAATTAAAGATGCATCTCTACCTTCAATATGATGTCTTTCTAACATATGAACCAATTCACCATCTTTAAATAAAGCTATACATGGTGATGATGGAGGAAATGGGAACATAAGCTCTCTAGCTGAATCAGTAGCTTCCCTATCGACACCAGCAAATACAGTAAATAAATTATTGGGAGTTTTTTCATTGTTTAATGATGATATAACTCCTGGTCTTGCATTTGCAGCTGCACACCCACAAACAGAATTTACCATAATTACAGAACTTCCATTCTCTATCATGTTTTTTATATCATCATCATTGGATAATTCCTTAAATCCATTTGATGTTAATTCTAGTTTCATTGGTTTTACTACTTCTTCTGGGTACATAACTCTTTTTTTTTCAAATATAATAAAGAACTATTAATTGACATTTGTAAATTTGGATAGCTTTTATGTATAAGTGGATATTAGGATTTATTGGACTTTATATTTTTAGATTGCCGGGGTTTTTTATTGGTTTATTTATTGGCCATCAAATTGACAAAAACAACTTCGTCAAAATAAGAAATAACATCAAACGTGATTTTGAGTTAAATCTGCTAGCTCTTGCGTCAATTTTAATTAAAGCAGATGGAAAAGTAACAAAGCAAGAACTGCAATATGTAAGAAATTATTTCATCTCAATTTATGGTCCGCAAAGAGCAGAGATCCTGTTTAAACAATTCAATATTAATATTGATAAGAGAAATATTTCAGCTGAAAAAATATGTATGTTTTTTTTAACCAGAACTAGCTATGGAACAAGGCTTCAATTGATTCATTTTCTTTTCAATATTGCAAAATCTGATGGTTCAGTTTCAAAAATTGAAATTGAGAAACTTTTAGAATTCACTAAGTATCTGAAAATATCTAAGATCGATTTTGAAAGTATAAAAGCTATGTTCTTTAAATCTTCTGACTCAGATTATAAGATTTTGGAAGTAGATAAAAGCTGCACAAATGATGAACTTAAAAAAGCATATAGAGATTTAGCTAAAAAACATCATCCTGACAAAGTTCAAAACCTTGGAGAGGTTTATGTAAATGCTGCAAAAGAAAAATTTTCAAAAATTCAAGCAGCCTATGAAAACATTAAAAAACAAAGAGGAATATGATTTTAGATCAAATTATTTTTTACTTAAAAATTGGCTTTACGCATATTATGGATATAAATGCTTACGACCATTTATTATTCCTTGTTTCCATATCAATAATTTATTCATTTAAAAGTTGGAAAAAATTATTTTGGATTGTTACTTTTTTTACTATTGGTCATTCATTATCATTAGTTATTTCATCATATGAAATATATAAACCAAATATTGAAATTATAGAAACACTAATTCCAGTTACAATAATTCTTTCGGCATTAACAAATTTATTTTTCTTAAATGCTACAAAAAAAGTAAACTATTTTACTATTCTAATAGCCCTATTTTTTGGGTTAATTCATGGATTTGGTTTTGCAAACTTTTTCAATCAGATTTCGTTTTCTGATGGAGTTGATTTAGTTGCTTTGATTGGGTTTTCATTTGGAGTTGAAGCAGCTCAAATTATAATTGCAGTTTCTATTTTAATATTAAACTCAATTTTATTTTTAAATAGTTATAAATTCAAAAAAAATTACATTAGATTAGTTTCAGTTATAGTTTGTTTATTAACTGTATTAATATTTATTTAGAATAATGTCTGACAGCAAACAGTTAAGATATGATAAAGCATATTTAAAAATGGCCACTGAGTGGGCAAAGCTTTCTCATTGTAAAAGAAGACAAGTTGGAGCATTAATAGTCAAGGACAAAATGATTATTTCTGATGGTTATAATGGCACTCCAACAGGCTTTGAAAATTGCTGTGAAGATGATGAAGGTTATACAAAGTGGTATGTTTTACATGCTGAAGCAAATGCAATCTTAAAAGTTGCCTCATCAACTCAATCTACTAGAGGATCGACTCTTTATGTCACGCTTTCACCTTGTACGGATTGCAGTAAATTAATTTTTCAGTCTGGAATAGTAAGGGTAGTATACATTACTGAATATAAAGACAGAACAGGTCTTGATTTCTTAGTTAAATCAGGCGTTAAGGTTGAGCAAATTACAGACCTTTAATTTTAGAATTGATTTTTTCTGAAATGATTAAAATTAGAATTAAAGTTACCGCACACAAGCTTCCAATAATTCCAATTAAAGCTACTTTATTATCACTTGAAAGTATTTCTTTTTCGAAATCAAAGTAGAACAAATTGATTAATAAAACTATTATAGATAATCCTAAGCCAATGTATTTTAACATAATAATTCGAAATTAAAAATTCAAAAGTATATTAACTTGTTTTTTTAAATAAGATTTTAAAATTGTTAAAAACTAAGCCCTTTTGTGAATAATTAATCCTTTTATTTCTGACAACAATTTAGAATCTTTGTTAAGCTTTATTGCACGATTAAATTCATCAATACATTTATACATCATGGTAGAACCAATTTTAAAAGAAAATAAAGATAGATTTGTCATCTTCCCAATCAAACATCACGATTTGTGGGAGTGGTATAAAAAATGCGAAGCTAGTTTTTGGACGGCTGAAGAAATCGATTTGAGTGAAGACTTAAACGATTGGAAAAATAAATTAAATGATGATGAGAGATATTTTATTAAACATATCCTAGCTTTTTTTGCAGCATCTGATGGAATTGTAAATGAAAATCTTGCTGAAAATTTTGTTAATGAAGTTCAATATTCTGAAGCGAAGTTTTTTTATGGATTTCAAATTATGATGGAAAATATCCATTCAGAAACATATTCTCTTTTAATAGATACCTATGTTAAAGATGATGCTGAAAAAGATAAACTATTCAACGCAATTGAAACATTCCCTGCTATAAAAAAGAAAGCTGATTGGGCACTTAAGTGGATTGAATCTGACTCTTTTGCTGAAAGGCTGATTGCATTTGCTGGAGTTGAAGGTATTTTCTTTTCAGGTGCTTTCTGTTCAATTTTTTGGCTTAAGAAAAGAGGTTTAATGCCTGGCTTATCATTTTCAAATGAACTTATTTCAAGAGACGAAGGAGTTCACTGTGACTATGCAGTTCACCTTCACAATAATCATTTGGTCAATAAGGTTCCAAAAGAAAGAATAACAGAAATTTTAACAGATGCTTTAGATATTGAAAAAGAATTTATAACTGAATCATTGCCTGCAAGTCTAATTGGAATGAATTCAAAATTAATGACTCAGTATTTAGAGTTTGTAACTGACAGATTGTTAGTTGAACTAAACTGTGATAAAGTATACAACGTAACTAATCCTTTTGATTTTATGGACATGATTTCACTTCAAGGAAAAACAAACTTCTTTGAAAAAAGAGTTTCAGAATATCAAAAAGCAGGAGTATTAAACAACGACACAAAATCTACGGAAATTAGTTTTGACGAAGATTTTTAATTAATTTAATTAAGAAAATAACAACATAATAACCAATAACGAATCATGTTCGTAGTAAAAAGAGACGGCCATAAAGAGCCGGTAATGTTTGATAAAATCACAGCTAGAATAAAAAAGCTGTGCTACGGACTTAATCCACTTGTCGATCCTGTAAGAGTTTCAATGAGAGTAATTGAAGGATTGTATGACGGGGTAACCACTTCAGAATTAGACAATCTTGCTGCTGAAGTTGCAGCAACAATGACAACAACACACCCAGACTATACAAACTTAGCATCTAGGATTTCAGTTTCTAACTTACATAAGAATACAAAAAAATCTTTCTCCAAAACGATGGAAGATTTATATAATTATGTAAATCCAAGAACAAATAAAAAAGCTCCTTTGCTGTCCGATGAGGTTTATAATGTTATAAAGAAAAATGCTGAGAAATTAGATTCTACAATTATATACAATAGAGATTTTAACTATGACTATTTTGGCTTTAAGACTCTTGAAAGATCATACTTGTTAAAAATAAATGGAGCAGTTGCAGAGAGACCACAACATATGTTGATGAGAGTTTCTATTGGAATTCATCATGATGATTTGGACTCTGCGATTGAAACATACGACTTAATGTCAAAGAAGTTTTTCACGCACGCAACTCCAACATTATTCAATTCTGGAACACCAAAACCACAATTGTCATCTTGTTTTCTTTTAGCAATGCAGGATGATAGTATTGATGGAATTTACAACACTCTAAAACAGACTGCAAAAATTTCTCAGTCTGCTGGTGGGATTGGATTATCAATACACAATGTAAGATCAACAGGATCTTATATTTCTGGAACTAATGGTACTTCAAATGGAATTGTTCCAATGTTAAGAGTTTTTAATGATACTGCTAGATATGTTGATCAAGGGGGTGGAAAAAGAAAAGGATCATTCGCTATTTATATTGAGCCTTGGCATTCTGATATTTATGATTTTCTAGAGCTAAAGAAAAATCACGGTAAAGAAGAAATGAGAGCAAGAGATCTTTTCTATGCAATGTGGATTCCAGATTTGTTTATGAAAAGAGTTGAGAGCAATGGGGAATGGACTTTAATGTGTCCTAATGAATGTCCTGGACTTTATGATTGTCACAGTGAAGAATTTGAAAAGCTTTACACTGAATACGAGAAAAAACAAAAAGGTAGAAAAACAATAAAAGCGAGGGAGCTTTGGGAAAAGATTTTAGAATCTCAAATTGAAACAGGCACACCTTACATGTTATATAAAGATGCTTGTAATAGAAAATCAAATCAAAAAAATCTTGGAACTATTAGATCATCAAATTTATGTACTGAAATTTTAGAGTATACATCAAAAGATGAGATAGCTGTTTGTAATCTTGCATCTATTGCCCTGCCAATGTTTGTTGTTGATAATAAATTTGATCACAAAAAATTATTTGAAGTAACAAAAAGAGTTACAAAGAATTTAAATAAAGTAATTGATAGAAATTATTATCCTGTAAAAGAAGCTGAAAACTCAAACTTCAGACACAGGCCAATTGGTTTAGGAGTACAAGGACTCGCGGATACATTTATTAAATTAAGAATGCCGTTTACTTGTGATGATGCCCAGACTTTAAATCAAGAAATTTTTGAGACAATCTATTTTGCTGCAATGACAGCATCAATGGAAGAAGCTATAAAAGATGGACCATATAAATCATATAAAGGCTCACCAGTTTCAAAAGGTGAATTCCAACATAACATGTGGGGGATTAAGGATGAAGACTTAAGTGGAAGATGGGATTGGGCTGGTCTTAGAAAAGAAGTAAAAAAGAATGGAGTTAGAAACTCATTGTTAGTTGCGCCTATGCCAACAGCATCCACTGCTCAAATTTTAGGAAACAACGAATGCTTCGAGCCTTATACATCTAATATTTATACAAGAAGAGTCTTGTCTGGCGAATTTATTGTTGTGAACAAACACCTTTTAGAGGACCTTGTTAAATTAGGATTATGGACTGAGGAATTAAAGCAAGAATTGATGAAAGCAAATGGATCTATCCAACACATTGATAATATTCCAGATGATATAAAAGAACTTTACAAAACTGTATGGGAATTAAAAATGAAAGATATTATTGATATGGCTAGACATAGAGGATACTTTATTGATCAGTCTCAGTCTTTAAATCTTTTCATGGAAGGCGCTACAATGGCTAAACTAACATCCATGCACTTCTATGCTTGGAAATCAGGATTAAAAACAGGAATGTATTATTTAAGGACTAAGTCAGCAGTCGATGCTATTAAGTTTACACTAGATAATACTAAGAAAGAGGAAAAGGTTAAAGAAGAAGTTGCTGCAACAGCATCTGTCGCAGAACCACCTCCAACTGCAGAAGCCGTTTCTCAAATACCAGTGGAACCACTGACTGCGGAAGAGCTAAAGGATATGATAGCTAAGAATAAAGGAAATGAAGATGATGATTGCTTAATGTGCGGGTCTTAGGTTTTTATTTGGTCATCATATTTCTCCGAATACATTTCTAAAATATCAATATAATTTTCTATTATTTTTTGAGTCTTTTTCAATATCTCAAAATATAAT
>Ga0209036_1000191_pt1 | contig 25009 bp, 20 predicted proteins | sample MarorgKNORR_S2LV_3_FD_188222 | JGI IMG/M metagenome (GOLD analysis project Ga0209036, IMG submission 188222) | Marine microbial communities from the Southern Atlantic Ocean, analyzing organic carbon cycling - DCM_A/KNORR_S2/LV (SPAdes) (version 2) | ecosystem: Environmental > Aquatic > Marine >... | reverse complement strand
GTTTCAGGGGGTAATGAAATAGTATTGTACGAAACTGCAGTTTTTGCAACACCAGGAGCTTCAGCTTCCACATCCTTTAGATATACCTTTGACAGCAACGGAGAATATTTAATCAAAGTAATAGTTGATAGGAATAATGTTGTTGCAGAGTCTAATGAAAATAACAACGTAGCTGAATTTATTCTTGTTGTAGCAGAACCAGAGAAAGAAGATTTCGTACAGTCATTACTTGATGAAGTTACTGAAGGTGGAACAATCACATTACTGGTTTTAGTTTCCGTTACTTCAATTATTTTAGCTGGTTATTTTGCAACTAGAGGTAAAGAAGAAGTAGATTTTGATTGGGAGGAAGATGACGAATTCTAAGATGGATATCCGGGGATATGAGCCTGCAGATGGAACGTTTTACGAGTACAAAGATGAAGAAGAAACTCCAAGAGGCACACACCACACTAAAGAAGACGACGAAGACATCGACAATTCAACAGTTGGAAGGTACGCCTCAGGTGAAGATTTCAAACATTGGCCATTCAAAGTTGGAAATGCTATGACAAACAATGTGCCGGAAGATGTCCAACATAAAGTAAACGATGGCGGAAGTTCTGGCTATTCTTCAATGAATCATTTTATGGAAGAAGATGGCGCTAAAGAACAGGCCTGGGTAGACCGTGAAAACGATAGCATTATTTCTCTTGCAATTAATAATTGGTTCGGTTTGAAGGGCTATATCTTATCTTTTTTCCCAAAGAAGGAATCCTAACTTTTTTTAGCCATTCAAATTCATTAGGATCTTCCCATTTTGGTTCCAGAGAAGACAGAAAACTTTCCAATTCTTTAGCCATCTCTAATTCCGTCCTCAGTGATTGACACCAAAGCTTCATTTTCAGGTAAATGAGGGGAATCAACTAGTCTGCAAACACGCTTACCTGCTTTTCCTCTTCTTAAGTAAACTCTGAATTTTGAAGTATGCCCTACAATATTTCCACCAATTGGTTTGGTAGGGTCTCCAAAGAAAGCAGCAGGATTTGATGAAACTTGATTTGTAACAACTACTGCAGCATTATTCAAATCTCCAAATCTAGCCAATTCCGTCATGTGAGCATTAATTTTTCCTTGCCTATCTGCAAGCGTACCTCTTCCGATGTATTCAGCACGGAATGCTCCAGTCAATGAATCCACAGCGAGCATTTTGATAGGACGCTCTTTTGCGATTTCACTAACTTTTTCCACCATTAGCATTTGCTGGTGAGAATTATATGCCCTTCCTACATGGATTTTACTCAATACTTCATCAGGATCTAAATCAAGTGCCTTAGACATTGAAATAATTCTTTCCGGTCTGAATGTATTTTCAGTGTCAATGATTGCAACCTCTCCACCAAGACCTCCTTGTTCAATCGGAAGTAGAGTATTCACAGCTAGTTGGAGTACGAACTGAGTCTTACCAGACCCATATTGACCATAGAACTCAGTAATAGATTGGGTTTCTACACCTCCGCCTAATAATTCGTTAAATGCTTCAGCTCCCGTTGTAAGTTTTCCAACAGTAGCTCGTTTTTCCATCAATTCTGTTCCAGTTAAGAAAGAACCAATATTTGCTGCCTTTCTAGCTTCAGCTATAAACTTGGAACATGATTCTTTTCCAATTCCTGTGGCATCCGAAAGGGTGCCAGGTGCTTGCGTACCTATTGCTTCAAGAGTGTCGTAACCAGCATCTCTTAATTTTTCTGCGATTGCAGGTCCCACTCCAGGCAAATCTTCTACAACTTTTACTTTTGCTTCGCTCATTTATGCCTCCTTGTAATGATTAAATCTAGGTTGAAAAATCAAACCTTGATCAGTCAAAGAATCTAATATTTCATCGAGCATAGGCCCGTCTATTCCTTCTAACGAAACGGCAATACCCAAATCATCGTAATATATTCCGTCTCCTTCATCTAATTTTTTAATTGTCTGCAATACTTTACTCTCATTTTCAGAAGATTCTGGTGCAGTTTGCTCTTTTTCTACAACGTCTTCTTTGGCTTCTTCTTGGGCGATAGGTTCAGGCTTCTCCTCTGCAGTTTCAATTACTTCTTCATTCACTGAAGTGCTACTTGCAGGTTCGAATTCACCAGTAAAGTTTGAAGTTTCCTCAGAATTAGCTTCTCCACTGGCCAATTTTGTTAAACAATCATACAAAAGTGCGCTATAATTCTCAACAGCTACGGTTGGGTAGAATTCTTTAGCTAATTGCATTCCGTCTTTTTCGCGAGAAGTCAAATTCATTTTATTGTACTCTTCGTCATTTTCACCGAATGCTTTTGTTGCATTGATACGCTTAATTAGTTCTTCACACGCTTTTATTGCCCAATGATTAATTTCATCCATTGAAACTGCTCGAACGCCCTCAGGTTGAACACTAACGTATGTTCTTTCACTGTCTTCAGGAGTTCTTGCTCTTACCTTACCAACGCAAAGGATAGGCACTCCGTTTTCTAGTTTTGATAATGCAGATGCACCTTCCGGATTGTATTGCCCTGCTTGGAGATAGTAAAAATCTCCATTAGGGTCAATGACTCTTGCAGTATAGAATGGATCACTCTCTGAGCCTCGATTTTCCAATTGGTCTAGCACGCCGGCTATTAGTACGCGAGATAATTTCCCTCCAATTTCTGAAATTAAGTAGGTAGGTGAATATTCTCTATCTTCTACGTGTTTTTCTATTGCTCCATTTAATTCTTTTGCTAGAACAAGAACACCAGGCTCTCTTCTTTGCGCCATTTAGCCCTCCAATGCAGCGAGGAATTGTCTAGCTGCGTTAGGAACATCAATTTCAGTAGCGGGTTCGCAAGATTTTGCAAAGAATGATAATCCATATTCATCAGATCGTGCGAAGCCTCTTAGTTTCAAAGGTTTTAGTAAAAGGGCATCTTCCATTTCTTCGACTAAGGCTTCAGGGCCAAAGTTTTCTTTTACAAATTCTAAACATGAATCTAAATCTCTTCCAATTAATCTCTCAGTAATTTCACGATTCAAATATGCAGTACATGAACCACTTCCATCATCAAATATCATTTTCACTCTTAGATCGGGTTCTGCGTTTTTACGGTCGTCACCATTTCTGATTAATCTTTTAGTTTCTTTATCTCTAAAGATAAGTCCGCTTCCTTCTCTTATATTGAAGACATGCCCTTCGATAACTGCATCGGAAGCCCCGTTACGTTCATCCAGTTGAGCTAAAGTATAGTTCATTCCAGCTTCGTAATCAGAGAGGGACGGTAGATCTTCTTCTTCTAGTTCAGTGAATTTTGAATATTCGCCAAATTGCAAATCCGGTCCGTTGAATTCCTTAACGTATGCATTTTCTACAGAGTAAGCTTTTCCAGCTACAATATTATGATCTTCCCAAGAAGTAAAGCGACATGTTCCACTTTTATCACCTATATTTCCACCAAAAATGACTTTTTCTTCACCTTTTATGTTTATAGTACGAGGTTCAACATCAATTACTCTTAATTTAACTGATACATTTCTCATACCTGGCTTTAGATTTACAACTTCTAACTCTTGTGCAGCTTGGGCGTTATTAGTTTTGACAACTCCTAAATCAAGTTCTTTTAAGTCATTGTCTTCAATATTCTTCATAATTGCGCGGTCGCCTATGTTTACAGTAATAATATCGTTCCAGCTTTTAGTATAAGCATTTGAAATTTCTACAACATCATTTGGTTGAAATTTAAATTCATCATTCCAAAAAGTATACCTTAGTCTGCTACTAGCATCACCAATTTCGCCTTCATAAATTGTCTTTTTGGATCCTTCCTTAGTGTTTATTTCTTTTTTGTATACAGAAATAATCTTAGCCTTGAAGCTTACACTAGTTTCTCCAGGTCCAACTTGAGCGAGTAATTTTTCTCCAGCTACACTCAGTTCATTTGGATTTCCATAATGTTTTCTTACTATGGATTCTTTAGCGGTAGACAGATCAATTCCATATTCATCTACATATCTTCTTAGTTCGTTTGCAATTACATTGCGTTCTAGCTTATCTCCGATAGCTTTTACGATATCGTCGATGTGTTTCTCAAAATCAGGTTCGTTTTCTTGCATTAGAGCATCTCCTTGTTTTTTAGATTCGGACTCCACCCAAATCTATCCATTACTACCAGTCAGGGTATATATACTTTTGGGTTTTACGCCTTAAAACCCTAAAAGGTTATAAGGTTGTAGTGGGGTTTTACCTAAGTCAGGGAAGTATTATAATCGGCCCTCTCGTCGTAAAGATAGGTAGATAACTTGAAAGTAGATGAATTGACACCAAGAACTGGGCGTGTAAACATGCCAGTTAAGGTAATAAGTTTGGACGAACCGCGTTCTATGGACAATGGAACAATGGTTTGTGAAGGTTTAGTTGGAGATGAAACTGGCACAGTAATAATGAGTTTCTGGAACGATGAAATAGAAGTAGCTCAAGCCGATGTGGTTTTAGATTTAAAAGATGCAAGAGCTAATTTAGTGAGAGGACACATGCGCTTGAGTCTAGGTAAGAAAGGTAGCATGAAAGAATCCAATATTGCTTTAGATACAATAAAGCAGTCTGTAAATTTATCAGATTTAGAATATGAGATGCCTCGTATGGGTGGAGGAAGAGGTAGAGGCGGCCCAAGAGGAAAGCCATCTGGACGCTGGGGAGATCTAATGAAACTTAAGAGAGAAACTGGTAACAAAAAATTCTTCAATCGAGATGAAATGACAGAGGAACAAATAGTCGCAGCCATTAAGGAAATGGGAGGCGAGTAACTCTGGCAAGAAGAGGGAGGCACAGGCGCCGAGGTCCAAGTAAAGCGCAACCTCCTGTAAGAAAAGATAAGAAGATTCAGAAGAGAAATAAGCCAAAAGCAATGTTAGACGAAGGCCGTCGAACAGAGATGATTTATTTTCTAAAAGAAGTAGTCTCAGAAGCTGGTGTTTCAGATAAATTAGCTGAACCATTTATGGCATCTTTAGCAGCTAAAGGATCTAGGGAATCAGTAGATAGTGCGGTAGAATTTTTAGACTCAAAAATAGAGGAAGAATTTATTTCTCAAGATGCACGCGATCCAATTAAAAAGATAATGAGACGCTTTACCAAATATCGTTAAATGAGTATAATTCCTAGAAGAAGTAACTTAGGACATCACTGGAATTTAAACGAAAGCACAATATTTCTGAATCATGGCTCATTTGGAGCCTGCCCAAGTAAAGTATTAGACCATCAAAAAAAATTAAGAGACGAGCTAGAATCAGACCCCATAAATTTCCTAGACGTAAAAGCCAAAAAATTATGGGCTGACGCAATTACAACTTTTTCAGAATTCATAAAGGCAGACAAAGAAGGCATAGTCTTTGTTCCTAATGCAACTTCTGGAGTAAACACAGTTCTGCGTTCCATAGATTTAGAGGAGAATGACGAAATATTAGTCTTAGATCATACTTACCAGGCATGCTGGAATGCAGTAGATTTCGTTACAAAGAAATCAGGTGCAAAAACAGTTGTTGTAAGTTTGCCTTTCCCCGTTCTTAGTCCTGATCAAATTATTGAATCTATACTAAAATCAGTAACAAAAAGAACTAAGTTAGCATTAATCGATACAGTCACAAGCCCTACTGGAATTAGGCTTCCGTTTGAACAAATAGTTAGAGAACTTCAGTCAAGAAATATAGACGTATTGCTAGATGCGGCTCACGGACCAGGCATAGTACCATTAGAGTTAAACAAACTACAAGCTGCTTATGTAACCGGAAATGCTCACAAGTGGTTATGTACGCCAAAAGGTTCAGCTTTTCTTTACATTAGGGAAGATAAGAGAGACCTAATTCGCCCATTATCAATTAGTCATGGCGCGTCAGTAGATGGCAACATAAATGAAAAAATTAGATTAGAATTCGATTGGACAGGAACGCAGGATCCTACGCCTTGGTTGTGTATTCCGAAAAGCATAGAATTCGTTGGTAGCTTGTCAGATAAAGGCTGGGAAGGCGTTATGAAACACAACACTGATTTGGCAATCAAAGCCCGTAACATTCTTCTAGATGCTCTGAAAACTCAAAAATTATGTCCAGATTCCATGATTGTTGGACTGTCTGCAGTATTGCTGCCAGAAAACGATATCCCTTTAACATCGGTATTAGAGCCAGACCCTTTTCACACTCTTTTATACGAGAAATACAATATTCAAGTTCCAGTATTTGCTTGGCCACATCACAATAGACGTTATCTTCGTACAGCTTCTTTTCTTTATAATTCAATAGAAGAGTACCAATATTTGGCTGAAGTATTAAAAAAAGAGATATGACCGGATATTTTTAAAACAGGCCAATCTGCGATGAATGTCTATGAATTCAGATGATGAAAATTTTGAGGATTCGCCGGAAGAAGAATTATCAGATGAAGAATCATTAGAAGAAGAAAAATTGGAAGAACAATCTGAAGAGGAAGAAATAGATCCAAATGCCCCTCTTCGTCAACCAATAGTTGCAGTTCTAGGGCATGTAGATCATGGAAAAACATCTCTCCTCGATTATGTAAGAGGAACAACGATAGTAAAGAGAGAAGCAGGAGCAATAACACAACATATAGGCGCTACAGAAGTTCCATTTGATACGGTTTCAAAAATCTGCGGTCCTTTGTTGAAAGAAGGAACTACTAATTTGCCAGGCCTACTTTTCATAGATACTCCTGGCCATCATTCATTCTCGACTTTGAGGTCTAGAGGTGGAGCTTTAGCAGATATAGCTGTTTTAGTAGTAGACATTACTGAAGGATTTAAACCTCAAACAATAGAATCAATAAATATTCTAAAGCAGCACAAGACTCCTTTCATTTTAGCACTAAATAAGATAGACAAGTTGCCAGGGTGGAGGACAAGCAAAGGTTCTTTCCTAGCCAATAAAGCAAGTCAAAGCCAAACAGCGCAACAAACATTCCAAAATAGGATGTATGAAATAATAGGAGAACTCGGAACACACGGATTCGACTCAGCACTGTTTACAGACATTCAGGATTTTCAAAAGACAATAGCATTAATTCCAACATCAGTAAAAGATACGGGCGAAGGTGTTCCTGAATTATTTATGATTTTAATGGGACTAGCTCAAAAGTATCTCAGAGACAGATTATTACTTGATGAAGGTTCATCAGAAGGAACGGTCCTTGAAATTAAAGAAGAAAAGGGATTAGGAAAGACATTAGGCATAATTATCTATAACGGAATATTGAAAGCTAGCGACACTCTGATAATTGGAGCACAACCTGAACCTATAGTTACTAGAGTTCGTTCATTATTAAGACCAAAAGCTTTAGATGAAATTCGAGACCCACGGCAACAATTTGACGCAGTAAAAGTAGTAGGTGCAGCAGCAGGGTTGAAAGTTGTAGCTCCAGATATAGAAGGGGTTGTTGCAGGCGCACCATTTTACAGCGCATCCTCAGAAGATGAAATCGACGATGCACTAGATAGACTCACCGACTCAATGAAATCAAACGTAAAGTGTACAGACGAAGGCGTAGTTATTCGTGCAGATGCAATAGGTTCACTTGAGGCATTAGCTTATGAATTATCAGCAGTTAATATTCCGATTGTAAAGGCCGTAGTAGGCGACGTCTCTAGAAGAGATGTTGTTACAGCAGACCCTTCGGATGAAGAATATAGAGCAATTCTTGCTTTCAATGTAAAAGTGCATCCAGACGCTAAGAAAGAACTTCATGAAACTGGAGTTAAAATCTTTGAATCAGACATAGTTTATAGATTATTAGAAGATTACCAAGAATGGAAAGAAAAAATAAAAGATAAGCAGGCCCAGCATTTGAGAGAGGATTTTTCACATCCTGGTAAATTTGAAATATTAGAAGGCCATACCTTCAGGACTCGTGATCCTGCTGTTGTGGGAGTTAGAGTACTTGGAGGTCGTATTGCGCTTAATCAAGCAGTTCTTAGAACAGATAATTCAGTAGTAGGACATATTCGCTCATTAAGGTCAGGAGAACAAGTGTTGAAAGAGGCTTTACAGGGCGATGAGGTGGCTATAGCCATTAGTGAAGCTACAGTCGGACGTCAGATATCAGAAGGCGATGTTCTTTACATTGAAATGGATGAACGCGCTATATTGAAAATAAGAGAAGCTGGCGTAAAATTGGACCCTATTGAAGAAGATATAATAACCGAAATGCAGAAGATTAAGAAGAAAGATCAACCTTTCTGGGCAAGATAGTTAATTATTTTGAAGAATTAAACCAAGGAATCAAAACCGATGTATTTGATTTATACTGCAAATATTCGGAATCATTTCCGTATTTTTTATCTGCAGATGCTTCCAAGAGAGGTATCCCGCTAACGAATAAGAGTAAGAAAGTAGTCCAAAGTGGTCCGATAACAGTCCATAGAGGCACTTCGTACGAATAGCAGAAAACAAAAATACCAAACCACAATAAAATATTCCCAAAATAATTTGGATGCCTACTGTATTTCCATAATCCACTAGTGCACCATTTTTCACCATTTAATTTATGGTTGAATTTACTGTAATCAGCCCATGCTTCGATAATTAAACCAATTGAAAACATACCAATTCCAATTGATGCTAGAGTATTCACACTATCTGGAGAATCTAAACTATTGAAATAGACAACAGGTAAGCATGTTAGAAATACCCATAAAATTTGCATTATCCAAAATCCTAAGAAACTCCAGAACTTTGATCTCATTTCATCAAAGCGATTGTCTTCGCCCCAAACGAGTATCCTGTAAGAAAGATAGGCCCCTAGCCTTAGAGACCATAATATCACCATCAAAGATCCAATTATTTTAGGGAATGAAAAGTCTTCACCGAACCATAGAGTTACAGTTGCTAAAAGTAAGAAATTCGCAGTACCTGCAAAATCAGTTACTTTGTCTATTTGCAGCCCGTAGGCTATAGCAAAAAAGCTCAGTTGCATACACACTGTGATTAACAGTGAAACCAGAATAAAATGTTCGTCGTTTTCTATAAAATTAACCATCTCGAGGTTTGGCCTCGTTCACCTTTAACTCACGGCCTTCGGCTTCATGTCCGTTTAAGGCCTCAATTGCAGCTGCAGCATCATCTGAACTTGCCATTTCGACAAATCCAAAGCCGCGGCTTCTACCACTCATGCGATCTACAATAACTTTCGCATCGGATACGTCCCCGTGCTCTTCAAAAAGCTCTCTTAGTGTGTCGTCTTTGAAAGACCATGGCAAGTTTCCTACATAGATGTTATTACTCATTTCTTAAATCCTGTCTTGATGTACCAAGACGACCTTCCAGAAAGTCCTCCATTTAAGGATTATCGCCTAAAATTCGTTTCCTAGCTCTCTTCTAGTCTGTCCAGGGTCAATAAATGGTAAAACAAATGCAATCAGAAGTTGACAACTTCCTCCGATCATAATTGTAGTGGTATATGTGAAATTCTCTTCAAAATATCCTGCCATTTTTAATCCAAACAAAGCCCCGAAATTCAAAAGAGCCATGTACAAGGTAAACTGTGTAGCTCCAACCTTTGGCCATGTAACATTCATAAATAATGAAATTAGAGAGATCCCCATAGCAGCACCAAAGAAAGGATATATGACAATCAACCAGGTCATAACAGCTTTATTTTGCCACAAATCTTCAGCTAGGGCAATTGTAAATATTGATAATCCAGTTAATACAGCAAATAAACTTGCAATACGTCTAGCACCAAACTTATCTGCAATAAGTCCACCAATAATTGTTCCGGCGATTCCAGCAGTTACAGCCCACCCTCCAGTTACAGCAATATATTCAGCATCGCTCCACCCTAGCTGTTGAATGAAAAGTACATTCAGAACTGGAATCAAAAATTCCCAGAAATAGGTAAGCATAGCTAATAGCATTCCAATAAGTGGAGCTCTAAGTGACAAAGCTTTGACAATGTCACTTTTTTGCGGAGCTAAGTCAAATGCTTGTTGACCAACGGTATTATTTCTTAAGAAAAAGAAATAAGCAGCACCACATCCAAGAGTTAGTAAGTGAACCCACATACTTCCTGCAAAATCACCAATAGTTAACAGCAAAAATAAGTCTAAAGCAATTATTATTCCAAAATCAACTCCAAGAGATTGAGGAGTATGGGTTCCCATATCCCAGCTTACTTGCTTTGCAACTTTCTTTTTGGTCTTAGTTGGTTTCGGTTCATCTTTTACTTTAATTACAGCTTTACCTTCACCCCAAGGGAATAACTTTTCTCCAGGCCTTTCTCTGATGAATGCAGGCAAACACATAATCAATAACAGCATTGGCACAGTCAAAAATAATCCTCCAGCAATACCCAGAGATCCAATAAAGTATCCAATACCAGCTCCACCAACCATCGTACCGAAACGCTTGGCACCAAACATGAAACCGTTAATTTTACCAAATTCTTCAGGACTTAAAACATCTACAGCTAAACCATCAACAGCCACATCCTGTAAAGATGCAAAGCAATTATGGAAGAATAGCAACCCCGTAAGAAGTGCAATTTTACTTTCTATTCCTGGGACTAGTGCAATAATTACAACGGTAATTACCATTCCAGCTTGAGCGCCTAATATCCAAGGCCTGCGACGCCCCATAGGTAAGTAATGATAATTATCAACGAAAGGACCCCATAAGAACTTGAAAACCCAAGGTAGGTAAACCCAAAATAACATATTACCTATCTCTGCAGCAGTAAATCCTTGTTGAGCTAAGTAAGCAATTAAAGTATATGAAATAAATCCAGAAGGTATACCCTGTGCAACATAAAGGGAGCAAAGAGTAAGAGCTTTAGCACTCATGCCGCCGAAGAACATAGTTGTCATCAAATTAGGCTGACCGGCAGCGTCACCTTCATCTTCCCAGACAAATTCATCATCGCCAGATTCTTCTACTTCTACATTACTTTCAGATCTTCTTTTTTGTGTAAAAATATATCCAGTAGCAGCCATAGAAAGAAGAATTACGGGTAAGAAGATTCCACCTGCAAGGTCAGTTAACCCTGCAAGTAAAGCACTTGATGGTTTATTTTCGTTAAGATAAACTACAGAAAAACTACTCACAGCGGACATTGATTCTCCATTGTCTAGAACTAGTCTTGCAGATAGAGTAATAGTTTGATTATTTTCAATTACTAAATCAGATGGAATAGGTAACTCCCAAGTTGCCCAATTCCCTTGCGTGGAAGTATCTGTAGCAGAGTACCATTCACTTGCACCGAATTTAATCTCAATACCACCGCCATTAGTTGGTTTATTTGCAGTAACAGCAGTTCCTTTCAGAATTTCGTTTTTGTATATTTTAGGTTTAACTGGAACCATTGTTCCGTTAATTTCTTCCATATCATATTCTAAACTCCAGTTTACTGAAACTTCAGGATCAATTTTCCCTGCAATTTCAACAAATACCAAAGGATCAGCTTGCCCATATCCGTATTCATTATCAGGCCGAGTTTCAAGAATTGAACAGTTATTCGATGCAGCATCCGGGTCGTCGTTCAGGATTTCTCTTTCAATAGAATATCCTGCCACTAAAGTGTCTTTAACTTCAGCCGGGGTTAAATCGGGATTTGCTTCTAAAGTTAGAGCAACTATTCCAGCCATTAATGGAGTTGCCATGCTAGTTCCACTCTTACTAGTATAGCCAGTGCCGGTACCTTGATTAGGTGCCATAATGTTACTGCCTATTGCAGCCACATCAGGTTTAACTCTCCCATCTGAAGTGTAGCCTCTAGAGCTGTAAATTGCTAAACTTAAGTCCTTATCAAGAGATGCAACAGTTATAGGCAATCTCGAATCGCCAGGTGAATCTATCGTGTTACATCCTGCGCCCGTTGCAGAACCAAATTCATTTCCAGCACTTAAAGTGACTACAAGCCCAGATTCAACTGCAGCATCGACAATTTGGCTCCATGCTGAGCTGCCGTCATTATCGATATGAAATTCTACTTGTTGTTCACCTAAGCTAGATGTCATCACTCTAATGTTAGGGGTAACTACCTTTTGATTTTCAATAGTCCATTCAACACCTCTTATGATGTCTTCAATGTCTCCGTCACAACATGCTAAAACATTTACTAAATTCGCTTTCGGAGCAACGCCTATGTGCGGCGTACCAGTATTATCTCCAGCACCAGTTCCTGCAGCAATTCCAGCCACATGAGTGCCATGGGTTCCACTGTCAATTGATTCTCCAGGTAAACAAGGTGAACATATTACAGCGTCCTGAACTGCATCATAGTATGCAACGACTTTCATATCATCAAATGTAAATTGATTGTCGTCCATATCATCTAGCCCAACATGTGCATTATCCACGCCAGTGTCCACAATAGCAATAGAAATTCCTTCGCCATAAATTCCGTGATTTAGCCAAACATCATCAACTCCCATTGCAGGCACAGCATCAGCCATGTGAGGTTCTGCTTTTCCGATATCATCAAGCATTACAACACCATCCCATGCTGCAACCTCAGAAATCATGTCTCGAGGCATAGTTGTTGCAATTAAATCAATAAATTGAGCACGGAATGTTACTTCGATTCCAGCGTCTTCCAATCTTTGAACGTCATAATCAGTTGGATGATGATCATATCTTACGAAAACACGGGCTTCTCCAGCATTGAAGAACCGTTCACCCTGTTCTAATTTCCAAACTAATAAATCTGAAATTCCATCATGATTTTTGTCTCTGGAGTAAACATCCCACCAATTATTCTCATAAATTGGCGAATTTTCTTCTGCAGATAAATTGACAAAGCCAGTACTAAGTAATAAAAAAGTCACGATTCCCGCAGTGATGGCTTTGCGCTGCATATACATAGAGATAGGACTTTGATTAAAGAACTTACGATTTGTTAAAATCGTCTATTCCGCTTCGCACCCTTACGGCCATTCCTTGTTGGTTAAGTTCTATTTCTTTAGGTCCAATCATCAATTTTCCAAAAGCAATTAATTCATCATTAGGAGTAACTACAATGCATTCGTCAAGGCATTTTAATTTTGAATCAATATGCTCTATAAATTTACAAAATACACTTTTTCCTTTTCGATTAAATTCAGCGGTTTCTGAAGTTACAACTATACGATAAGCAGGTTTTTCTGAATGTTCATGCAATAATTCTGCACCTTTTTTTTGTAGTATAAACATTCCTCTTCTATGGGAAAGCGAAGCCACGTGTTCACCGTCCAGAAGTAAATTTCTCAATCTTCTTGTTTTCCTACTTATTACTAATTCAGTTTCCCCATCCGTAAATATCTTACCGGTGCCTTTGCCAAATTGATAATCCAAAATACTTCTAACGCGAGCAATATCCCATTCTTGCATTTTAAAGCCCTCAATATCGTCTTGCAATAGTCCTGGATGAAATGGATATGTCTCAGACAAATGATTTGGTACTTTTCCAAAGTAAGGGTGAAGCATTTCACCATATTCAAACGCATTGTTCAGATTAGAAAATATAGGCCTAATATTTGATTTTTCTCCACTCTTGATAGGAGTTTTATAACGATAAGCAGGTTCAAACTTACCAATCCAGTCAATATTATTTTCTATGACTTCAAAGACTTTCATTAAGGCTGGAGAAGATCGTAATCGGCTTTCTACCAATTCCCATAGCAATCCGTCGTGAATAGCCTGTTTAATTCTCCTGATTTCAGCAAAAGAAGTCATGAGATTATGTTTTGCAATAATCTTCTGTCTTTCTTTTTTATCGAGCTTCTTTAGTTCAGTAGCCGTCATACCAGGGAATGCTGAAAACTCACTAGGCAATTCTTCTAATTCATCTAAATTTCTAGTTCCCCATGTGAACATTAGACTGTCTCTTGAGGCAAATTTAGCATAGCTTGCACTATCAAAAACATCGCATCCCAAAAATGCAGCTAAAGCAAAAACCATGGGATGGCCACATCCAAAAAGATGCACAGGCCTTGAAATATCAAGCCCTTTTTTAGAGGCTAAAATAACTTCTGATAAAAGTTTGAAGTTATTTCTCTCCATAAGAGGAACGACACCTCCAATTGGAAAAATTTCAGCTTTTGTTCTTGAAGCCATTTCAGCAGCCTTTGTTCTTAAATCTAAATGACGTCCACCTTGAATAGGCGCAGCTAGGAAAATATTTTCTTTGTTTTCATCGGCGGCTTCAATTCTTTTTTGCGTTTCTTCTAACTCTTTTTTAGCATCTTCAAACCTAGTTTCAGGTTCACAAAATACATCTAAGACAGTTCCAATATCAACTTTAATCTTTTTTTGGAAATCAAGTATTTCTTCCGGTTTCATCTCAATTTCGCCATAAACATGAGATTGGAAAGTTCCACTATCAGTCATTATCGGACCCGACCAGTTAACTAAGCCATGAACTCCTTTATCTTCAGCAACTTCCTTCAGTTTTGGATTTTTGTAAATGATATAACTGTTAGTAATAATACCTTGAGCACCGCATTCAGCCAACTCTTCCATAGACAGCGTCATAATTTTTGGATTCACAACAGGAAGTAAAGTTGGTGTATCTAGAACTCCGTGTTTGGTTTTAATTTTTCCAAGTCGTGCAAGTCCATCGCGTTTATTGATTTCAAACAATAAATCTCCACGAAGAAACCTTTATTTCAATTCATCTCTAAATTATATCATGGACGAATTGAATCTAAGAGTCACAGGTATGACCTGTGCATCTTGTGTCGCTTCAGTTGAGTCCATCGTTAGTAATTTAGAAGGTATAGATTCTGTAAGGGTTAATCTTCCCCTTGAAAAAGCTACAATCAGATGGTCTGAAGGTGCAAATGAAGATTTAGGGGCTGTTAGAGATGCAATTAGTAAAGGAGGATTTGGCTCTGAAGAATATGTAGATCCTAAGAAATACAGGCAGGAATCTCTAGAAAGTGCAAATAAAATGGGTTTGCAGGTTATAATTTCTTTAATTTTAACAGTTCCAACATTTTTTCTGACAATGTTTGTCGGAGATTTAGGACAAGTGTATGACCTAGATTCACGATTATTTCTCGCTTTAATTTTATCCTCAATAGTTTACTTTTATGCAGGAATGGAATTCCATAAGGGAGCCTGGCAAGCAATTCTATCGGGAAGAGCAAACATGGATGTTCTAGTCCATATTGGAACTACGACTGCTATGAGTTGGTCTTCGCTTGTAGTATTTGCCCCATATCTTGATTTTCTACCTTCGATTTTTTCATCAACTACTCATGTATTCTTTGACGGTGCAGCTTTCATAATTTCATTCATTTTATTAGGTAATTGGTTGGAAGCTAGAGCTAAGTTAAGAGCCACAGATGCAGTTTTTTCGTTAATGGATCTGAAAGCAAAAACTGGTTCGATTATTAATTCAGATGACTCAGTTTCAGAAGTGCCAGTTGAAGAAATATTAATAGGAACTGAAATATTGGTTAAGGTTGGTCAAACAGTACCCTTAGACGGAATAGTAGTGAAAGGGGCAGCTTCAATGGATATGTCAATGATGACGGGAGAATCTAATCCTGTTTTTGTTAAAGAGAACGATTTAGTTATGGGAGGGACAATAGTGTTAGATTCAGCGATTCATATAAAATCAACAAAATATCATGATGATACAGTATTAGCAAATGTCATTAATTTAGTAGATGAAGCTCAGATGGGCAAGGCTCCAATTCAAAAATTGGTAGATAGAATCTCTGCAGTATTTGTTCCCGTAGTAGTAATTTGTGCCATTCTTGCTTCGCTTACTTGGATGTTTTTCTCAGAAGGATATGGAGATTATAATTCTACGGAATTAGCCATTATGGTTTTGGTGTCAACTCTAGTGATAGCTTGTCCGTGCGCATTAGGGTTAGCCACTCCGACTGCACTTATGGTTGGTACTGGCGTTGGAGCTCAGTATGGCTTATTAATCAAAGGTATAGATGCTTTGCAGAATAGCTATAATACAAACACATTAGTTTTAGATAAAACAGGAACTCTTACGGTAGGCACACCATCAATAACAAATATCAAGTCAATAAGTTCAGATGAAAACAATATTTTGGCAATAGCTGCTTCTCTTGAATCTGCATCCACACATCCAATTGCTAAAGCGATTTCGCAGGCCCATTTAGAAAATAGTGAAGAATTAATTTCTTTTGACAGGATTGAAAATATAGGTGGAATGGGATTAGTAGGCTATCTAGACAATCAAGAATATGCTATAGGAAACCAACCTCTAATGGAAGAGAAAGATGTCTTTGTTTCTAATCATATTGAAGAATTAGTGGATGTTTTGTCAACCAGTACTGTAGTCTTTGTTTCTAAAGGAAATAAATTGCTTGGTTGGATTGAGATGAAAGATAAATTAAGGGAAACTACAAACTTAGCAATTTCAAAAGCAAAAGATTTAGGTCTTAAAGTAATTATGCTAACTGGAGATAGAGCTGAAACAGCTTTAACGATTTCAAAAGAAGTTGGAATATCAAAGTTTGAGGCAGAGGTCAAACCCGATGGAAAAGCAGAATTTGTAAAAAAGTTGCAGGCTGAAGGTGCGAGCGTTGCTATGATTGGTGACGGAATTAATGATGCAGCAGCTTTAGCAGTTGCAGATGTTGGAATTGCAATGGGTGCAGGTAGTGATATTGCACTAGAGGCTGCAGATATCGTTCTTCTTCGAGATGATCTATTGGATGTAGTATCGACATTAGATTTGGGTAAGGCTACAATGGGTAAGATTCGAGGTAATTTAGCTTGGGCTTTTGTTTATAATTTAATTGGTATTCCTTTAGCAATGGGAGTCTTAATTTCCTCGACAGGTTGGTTATTGCCTCCGGCATTTGCAGCAGGAGCTATGGCATTATCCAGTGTTAGTGTAGTCTTAAATTCTTTGACACTAAGATCATGGAAGCCATTTAGGGCATGATTTCTTAATCAACCTTCAATTTAGAAGATTATGACTGAAACGTTAAAATTCCAGATAGACGGAATGACTTGTGGCGGCTGCTCAGGAAGAGTAAAAGGCGTACTTGAATTAAATTTAAATGTTGAATCTGCAGAAATATCTCACGAAGAAAATAGCGGAATAGTGAAAACTAATGGCCAGATAACTGCAGAAGAATTGGTGAAGGTAATTGAGCAAACAGGGTATTCTGCAGCTATTTCGCCCAGCTCATAAAGTACCTCAAACCATTTGGAGTTCAGATCGTCCTCTCAATGTCAGACCTAAATTATCTACAATTCTTGCTCTAGTTTCAGGATTGTGGATTTTTGGAACTGGCGAAGCCATTTTGATTGGCGCAGGGATCGGAGTAAGTCCATGGACTGTTCTTGCCCAAGGGATATCTGAACAAACAAGTTTTACGGTTGGCTTATCTACGTTTATAGTAGGTGTCTTGGTTCTTTTCCTTTGGATACCTCTTCGAGAGACTCCAGGTATTGGAACGATTTCCAATATTGTTCTAATTTCATTAGCTATAGATGTGATGGAACCCTTTATTCCTGAGCAGACAAATCTTTTCCCGCAGTTAATTCAATCCTTGATAGGAATAATCTTTGTAGCAATAGGTAGTGCATTTTACCTCACAGCAAATTTAGGTCCAGGTCCTCGAGACGGGTGGATGACAGGAATTCAAAAGAGGACAGATTGGCCCATCGGGAGAGTTCGTGCAGGAATTGAAATCTCAGTATTGAGCATAGGTACTTTTCTGGGAGGAATATTTGGCCTAGGAACAATAATGTTTGCAATAGGGATAGGGCCAATCTTAGCAATATGCTTAGGATTTGTTAAGAAATGGTCAATCTAAACTATAATTCTATTAAAGCCCCATCAAAATGACATCTTAACGGGCCGGTAGATCAGTCTGGAAGATCGCCTCCTTGGCATGGAGGAGGGCGCGAGTTCAAATCTCGCCCGGTCCACCATTTGATACGTATGGAACTGACTCCTGAAATTCAATCTACTGTAGCAAAAGGCTTGGCACTTACAACAGTAATGCTTTCAACAGGAGTATTGGCCAAGTATTTCAATGTCAAAGTAAATTATACGCGTAAAATCAATCATTTTGCAATTTTTTTCTTACCTGTATTTATTGATCAACAATTTAATGCAGAAACCTTTACGGATTTCATTTATCTGGCAATAAGCGCTTTGATTACAACACTATCCTTAGTTTCATTCTATGAACCAATTAGACAAGCAATACCTCCCTTTCAGCTGATGTTTGAAGGATTTGATAGGCCAGAAGACAGGCCGCATACACTGTCTTGGCTTTGGACACAGTTTGCGGCAGGTTTTGCAGTAATGCTACCTATGATTTGGCTCTTTGGTCAATGGGGTTTAGAATCATTAGTAGTAATTCCTATTTTGATTAATGTAATCGGAGATGGTTTAGCAGAGCCTGTTGGCGTAAGGTTTGGAAAATATCGTTACAAAACTAAAGCTTTGTTTACCAATAAAGAATATTTTAGAACATTTGAGGGGAGTGCTTGCGTATTGATTACTGGCTTTATTGTAATAGCAATGCATGCAGATTATTTTACGACAACACAATATGCCCTTGCAATGTTATCTGTGCCCATAATTATGACATTAACAGAAGCATATTCCCCACATACTTGGGACACTCCTTTCCTAATGTTTACAGGTTACGCTTCACTTATTTTGATAATGCAATTTTGAATTTCTTAATCAAATACTCATGCAAGAGCTTCGTTAATTCTCTCTTCTAATTCAGATTGTGAAACAGCTCCACTTTCAGAATAAGTTACCATTCCATCTTTATCTATGATGACTAGTGTAGGACTTCGGTCAGCACCGAAAGCATCGGTTATTTCCTCACTTCCGAATACGTAAGCCCAATTTTTACCTTCGGCTCGATCTTCTAAATCCTCCTGACTAACATCTTCAGTTTGTGTTAAGGAGATAACTTCAACATCTTCTGGCATTGTAGTACTGTTACAATAACTTTTCAAGACCTCTTTTTCAAAATTGTGGCATGATCCACATCCCATATTCATAAATTCTAAAACAACTACTTTTTCATTTTCAAAGTCAGATAAATTAAAAGAATTTCCTTCACTATCTGTTAAAGTAAAGTCTGGAGCTTCACTACCAACTTCAACGTCAATAATGTTGTCTTCAGTTCCACTATCCATGAAATAACTGTTGATTGAAAATCCTCCAACGATTCCTGCGATTAAAAGGGCACCAAACAAAGTTCTTGTATCCATACTTCAAAGTTTACGGCACAGATTTATAGGTTATGCAGATTTTAAGAAGGTTAAAATTTTACGATGGTATACTTCAGGTTTTTCTAAAAAAGCCCAATGTGTAACATCTTCAAATTCGAAAAAAAGTGAACCTTCAATCAATTTATGTATCTCCTTACCAGATTCTGGACTTACCCAATTATCGTTAGATCCAGACATAATGAAAGTTGGAATATTTTTTTTACCGATACTTTCGAAGATACTATTCATAGATTTATCGCCGACATATCCTCCAGTAGACAACAGGTGATTTTTCACAGTGTCAATTGTTTTTTCATTCCATATATCTAAATCATTGTAAACTTTAAGAGCCAAATCTTTGGTTTCGTTCTCTTCTAAAACTTCCAATTCCTGAACCATTTGTTTCTCCACCTCATGTTTCAATTCAGAGCTTATTTCTCCGTTACTTTCAAATGTTTGAAGTAAGGAAATGAGAACTGGAGAAGTAGGTAGCTGAGGTACACCAGTAGAGGCAATTAGAATTAAAGATGCACAACTATCCAATTTATCTGCAACCATTGAAGCAATAGAGCCTCCAGCAGAATATCCTACCAAATTAATATTTCTTTTAGCACCAGTCGGAATAAATTTTTCAATCAATTCATTAGCTTGATTGACGTATAGATTTTCAGAAGCAACATTAGGTACGTAATCAGATTTACCTCTTCCATAAAAATCAAAAGACAAAACTTGAAATCCTTGTTCAATAAGATCTTGAGTTAGATTATTGTAAATATCTTTAGAAGTGGTTAGACCGTGCATTAGAACTACTAAATTATCAGAAGCCTCGCCGGTAATTGAGTATCTTACTTTTCCGTATTCCAAATTAGTAAACCTATCTATGATTTCCACAATCAACTTTTGATGGTAGATTTATAAAAGTTATTAGCTAGAGACTACAAGAAAGGTTTAACAAATTCCTCAGATAATTCCCACAATTTCGCATTATGTTTATCATTTTTAGCTTTACTTGAACCTTTTTTCACTTGAGAATTAGCGAAGAACTTTCCAGTAATATTTTTCACCTCATCTGAGCATGCTAGGTGAACACTAGTTTTTGCACCGTCCTTCACGTTAATTGCAGTCAGCATCATTGCTAGTCTTATTGCATTTCTCCAGAAGAAATTATTATTTTTTCCAAAATTTGTAGATACAAATCCAGGATGCAAGCAATTTGCAGTAATTCCTGTACCTTCAATTCTTTTCGCTAATTCATAAGTGAACATTACGTTAGCGAGTTTAGATTTTTTGTAAGTTTCAAAGCCAGCATACTTCTTTTCACCATTCATATTATCGAATTCAAAATCAATACCATAATGAGCACTTGACGAAACATTGACAATTCTTTTGTAATTGCTTTTTTCAACAAGGGGAAGTAGTTTTTTCGTCATTAGAAAATAGCCTAGATGGTTCAAAGCAAATGTTCGTTCAAATCCTTCTTCAGTTACTTCTCTAGATGTAAAATAAGCTCCAACATTGTTTAACAAAACATCAATTCTAGGATATTTTTTGCATACTTCATCAGCAACTCGAGCGACTTCTTTCATTAACATGAGATCCGCTAGCAGGTAATCAATGTCTACATGGCTATCAGCTACTTTTCTTATTTGCTCTACAACTTTCTTCCCTTTTGTTTTGCTCCTTCCAATAAGAATTAGATTACACCCTTTTTTTGCTAGTTCGATAGCAGCTTCTTTACCGATTCCATCAGTAGCTCCTGAGATTAGACACGTGCGACCATTCATCTTAGGTTTTACTCGTCACCGCAATATTCATCCCAATCATATGGCCAGTTTTCATTAGAATCAAATGAACTATGAATATAACATTTATTATTATCAGATAAGCCATCTGCTTCATAAAACATGTAACTCATATCAGTTACACTTGAAACATCCCAGATTGAAATATCTTGATTAAAGCTTGTAGCAAGTGCAAACATTCCATACATATTAGTTACGCTTGAAACATCCCAATTACCAATATCTTGATTGAAACTTTCTGCGCCATCAAACATATAATCCATACGAATCACATTTGAAACATCCCAATTACCAATATCTTGATTGAAATTATCGGCAGAAGTAAACATTTGATACATTGTAGTCACAGCTGAAACGTCCCAACTTGAAATATCTTGGTTGAAACTATCAGCACCAGAAAACATGTAGCTCATATCAGTCACACTCGAAACATCCCAGCCTGAGATATTATCGTTAAATGTCTGATTATTGTAAAATAAGTCAGACATATCTGTAATTAATGATGTATCCCAAGTGCTGATATGTCCATAAGTTGAGTTTGCACTCTCTGAATCCTCTATCCACTCATCTACTGCAGTTTTGAGTTCATCTCTATTTTCAGGTTGAAAAACCTCCTCAGGGCAATATTCTTCCCAATCATAGTTCCAATTATCATTAGAACTGAATGAGTTATGAATTACGCATTTATTATCATCAGACAAGTCATCTGTACCTTCAAACATGTCGTTCAAATTAGTTGAACCCGAAACATCCCAATTTGATAAATCTTGGTTGAAACTCCTGGCATTGTAAAACATTCCATACATATTGTTCACATTTGAAACGTCCCATTGTGAAATATCTTGGTTAAAGCTCTCAGCACCATAGAACATTGAATTCATACCGTACCAATCATCTACATTTGAAACATCCCAACTTGAAATATCTTGGTTGAAACTGGTAGCAGAATAAAACATTGAATTTATCTTAGCCACACTAGAAGTATCCCAATGTGCAATATCACCGTTAAAACTTATAGCAGCATAAAACATTCCGTTGGTATCTGTTACTTTAGAAACATCCCAGCTTACTAAATCTTGATTAAAATCGGTAGCAGCAAAGAACATTCCTTCCATATCAGTAACACTTGAAACATCCCAATATTCTATATCTTGATTAAAATCGGTAGCGTAGTAAAACATCTCATTCATGTAAACCACATTTGAAACATCCCACTCTGATAGATCTTGATTGAAACTTTCAGCAAATTTGAACATTTTTTCCGTAGTAGTTACACTTGAAACATCCCAATTTGAAATGTCATCGTTAAATGTCTGGTTATAGTAAAATAATTCAGACATATCTGTGATCAATGATGTATCCCAAGTGCTGATATGTCCATAAGTTGAATTTGCTTCATCTTTATCGGCAATCCACTCATCTACTGCAATCTTGAGTTCATCTCTGTTTTCAGGTTGAAAATATTGTGAGGGGCAATATTCATCCCAATCATAAGGCCAATTATCGTTAGAATTGAATGAGTTATGAATTGCACATTTATTATCATCTGATAAATTATCTGTATTATCAAACATCTCTACCATATCTGTTACACTTGAAACATCCCAATTTGATAAATCTTGATTGAAACTATCAGTGTTTGTAAACATCCTATACATAATAGTTACACTTGAAACATCCCAATTCGAAATATCTCCATTGAAGCTATCAGCACTATAGAACATATAACTCATATCCGTTACACTTGAAACATCCCAGCTTGAAATATCTCCATTGAAACTATCTGCAGAAGCAAACATTCCATACATATCATTTACACTTGAAACATCCCAATTTGATAAATCTTGATTGAAACTAATGGCATTATTAAACATTCCACTCATATAATTCACATTTGAAACATCCCAGCTCGAAATATCTTGATTGAAACTATCAGCACCATAAAACATACCACCCGTATAATTCACATTTGAAACATCCCATTTTGATAAATCTTGGTTGAAATTATTAGCAAATAAAAACACCTCTACCATATTTGTTACACTTGAAACATCCCAATCTGAAATATCTTGATTGAAATTGATAGCAAAAGCAAACATGAGATACATGTTAGTTACACTTGAAACATCCCAATTTGAAATGTCATCGTTAAATGTCTGGTTATAGTAAAATAATTCTGACATGTCTGTGATCAATGATGTATCCCAGGTGTTGATATGGCCATAAGTTGAATTTGCGTCAGTTGAATTAGCTATCCATTCATCTACTGCAGTCTTGAGTTCATCTCTGGTTTCAGGTTGGAAATTTATCTCATTATTATCATCAGTATTATTAGTTTCATCTACAGTATTATTGGTTTCATCTACAGTATTATTGGTTTCATCTACAGTATTATTGGTTTCAGACGGGCAATAGTCATCCCAAACATAGTTCCAATTATCATTAGAACAGAATGAGCTATGAATTGCGCGTTTATTATCCTCTGATAAATCCTCTGCATCATCAAACATCTGACTCATACCAGTTACATTTGAAATATCCCAGCTACCTATATCTTGATTGAAACTTTCAGCCCCAAAAAACATCCAATACATATAAGTTACACTTGACACATCCCAATCTGAAATATCCTGATTAAAACTGGTAGCACCATTGAACATTCCATACATATCAGTTACACTTGAAACATCCCAACTACCAATTTCTTGATTAAAATCGGCAGCAGCAAGCATACCACTCATATCAGTTACACTTGAAACGTCCCAACTTGAAATATCTTGATTGAAACTATCAGCACCAGAAAACATCTGACTCATATCAGTTACATTTGAAACATCCCAGCTACCTATATCTTGATTGAAACTTTCAGCCCCAAAAAACATCCAATCCATCTTTGTTACACTTGAAACATCCCAAGCTGAAATATCCTTACTGAAACTAGCTGCATCTCTAAACATAGTACTCATATCAGTAACACTTGAAACATCCCAATCACCAATATCTTGATTGAAACTTTCAGCCTCATTAAACATCCCCTCCATATTAATTACACTTGAAACATCCCAAGGCGAAAGATTTTCATTGAAACTATCAGCATCTCTAAACATATAGCTCATATTAGTAACACTTGAAACATCCCAGTCTGAAATATCTTGATTGAAATCGTAGACAGAATAAAACATTCCATACATATCAGTAACACTTGAAACATCCCAATCTCCAATATCTTGATTGAAACTATCAGCAGAATAAAACATCCTATCCATAGTTGTTACACTTGAAACATCCCAGCTTCCTAAATCTTGATTAAAATCGTTAGCAGCTAAGAACATTTCTTTCATATCAGTAACACTTGAAACATCCCAATCTGAAATATCTTGATCGAAACTCCTAGCATTGCTAAACATTCCGCTCATATCAGTTACACTCGAAACATCCCAACCTGAGATATCACCATTGAAACCCCGACCAAAATAAAACATACCGCTCATATTAGTTACACTCGAAACATCCCAACCTGAGATATCACCATTGAAACTTCTTAAATCATTGTTAGCTGTGCCATCAGCAAACATACCATTCATATCATTTACATTTGAAACATCCCAACATAAAATATCTCCATATTTAGAATATGCGCTAGTAGAATTTTCTATCCACTCATCTACTGCAGTCTTGAGTTCCTCTCTGTTTTCAGGTTTAAAATTTATCTCATTATTATCTTTACAATCTTCAGTTTCTGAATCAGAATCATCTGTTTCGACACATCCAGTAAATGAAGTCAAGAGCAAGCAAATTGTCAACAAGAATGCCTTGTTCATAAGCTTTGATTATGTGTAAGTATAAGAAATGAATAGATTACTCAGGTTTAACCATCAAATATCTGTGATAATGTAAATTTCCCGCCTTAAATGCCTCATAAACAGGAGTTCCCTGGACTCCAGCAAAAGTCTCAAAGCTCTTTTTCATTCCCATTGGAACACTTTCATTAATTCCTTTGACTTTAGTAT
>Ga0209036_1000190_pt1 | contig 25062 bp, 26 predicted proteins | sample MarorgKNORR_S2LV_3_FD_188222 | JGI IMG/M metagenome (GOLD analysis project Ga0209036, IMG submission 188222) | Marine microbial communities from the Southern Atlantic Ocean, analyzing organic carbon cycling - DCM_A/KNORR_S2/LV (SPAdes) (version 2) | ecosystem: Environmental > Aquatic > Marine >... | reverse complement strand
TATTTTTTAGCTTTTTAACTTTTTTTAGAGCATTAGAGATTGATCCAGCTATAGCTATATGATTATCCTTTATTAAGATAGCATCATATAGTCCTATTCGATGATTAATACCCCCACCAACTTTGACAGCATATTTTTCTATATTTCGTAATCCCGGTGTTGTTTTGCGTGTGCATAATATTTTTGTATCAGTATGCGAGATTAATTTAACCATCATTGATGTAGATGTTGCTATACCTGAAAGATGAGTTAAAAAATTTAATGCAGTTCTTTCTCCCGTTAAAAGACTTATTGCTGGTCCCTCAACTTTAGCTAAAACTTCATTCTTTTTAATTGAATAACCATCTTTTTTAAATGAAGTAAATTTGATTTTTTCGTCAAGTAACTCATAAACAATTTTAGCTATATTAATACCACATAAAATACCTTTTGCTCGTGAAACAAAATGAAATGTAGCTTTGTCTCGTTTTGTTAAAACAGTATTGCTCGTAATATCGCCTAATTTTCCAAGATCTTCCTTGATAGCTAATCTGATAATTTTTTTTAATTGTGGATCAGATAATATCTTCATAAATTTATCATTCTGTTTACTGAATTAAGCGCTCGTTTAGCAATATCATGATCAATAATAACTTCATGTGTTTCATACCAAAGGGAAGAAAGAATCTTTTCTAATGAAATCTCCTTCATATGAGGGCAAAGATTACATGGTCTTACAAAATTAACATTTGGTGTTTCTACAGAAACATTATCGCTCATGGAACACTCAGTAACCATAAGAACTTTATAGGGTTGATTTGTTTTTACCCAATTTATCATTGCAGAAGTTGATCCCGAAAAATCTGCCTCATCAACTACTTCTGGAGCGCATTCAGGGTGTGCAATAATTTTTACGCCAGGCTCATTTTCTCTATATTCTCTAATTTCATCAACAGTAAATTCTTCATGAACCTCACATCTTCCTTTCCACATAATGATTTCTTTTTTTGTATCTTTCGCAATATTCATTGCTAAATACTCGTCTGGAATAAAAATAATTTTGTCAGAATCAAGAGAATTTACCACTTCTAATGCGTTTGAAGATGTACAGCAAATATCAGTCTCGGCTTTAACATCTGCTGACGAATTAACATATGTAACAACAGGAATTCCTGGGTTTTCTCTTTTTAGATCAATTACATCTTGCCCTGTTATAGAAGCAGCTAAAGAGCAACCTGCATCTAAACTTGGTATAATTATCTTTTTATCCATATTTAGAATTTTTGATGTTTCAGCCATAAAATAAACACCACATTGTATTATTATATCACTATCAACTTTTGTGGCTTCCTTTGCTAGCTGCAAAGAGTCCCCTCTTACATCGCTAACACAATGAAAAATCTCTGGCGTCTGATAATTATGTGCAAGAATTGTAGCATTTTTTTCTTTTTTTAGAATATTAATTGCTTCTATGTATGGTGCAAAAAATGGCCACTCAATACCTGGTATTACACTTGAGACTTTTTTATATAATGAAGATGTCTTCTTTTCTATATCGTCATTCCAAGATATACCCATTTCATCAAGAATCTTACTTGGATGTAATTGATTAATTTTATTATCTACTGATTTATCCATAATAATTGGTCATAGTTTATAATTTTGATAATAAAAACATTATTCATTAATTAGTCAAAAGAAATTGAGATGATTTAAGTTTTTCTAAGAATAACACTTCCAGCTGAATATCCAGCGCCAAAAGAACAAAGAACGCCAATTTCATCTTTATTCATATCTTCACTATATTGAGAAAACGCTATAATTGAGCCTGCAGATGAAGTATTTGCATAATCTTGAAGTATATTTGGCTGTTCATTTTTTTCTGGCGTTCTACCTAAAACTTTTTTTCCTATAAAATCATTCATACTTTTATTTGCTTGATGTAACCAAAGTCTTTTTACATCATTAATTTCAACATTCTCATCTGACAAATGATCAAGTATTAATTGACTTACCATAGGAACAACTTCTTTAAATACCTTCCTTCCTTCCTGCATAAACAACATATCTCTATCAAGAGTTTTAGATTGCTTGGCATTATTAAGAAAACCAAAATTATTTCTAATATTATTGGAAAATTGAGTAATACATTTAGTCGATAGAATTTCAAATGAATTTGGAGAATTTGCAGATGCTTTTTTTTCTAAAATCATCGCTGTGCAAACATCACCAAAGATAAAATGACAATCGCGATCTTTGAAATCTAAATGTCCAGAGCAAATCTCGGGATCAACTATTAAAATTGTTTCTGCGCTTCCAGCCTTAATCATATCAGCAGCAGCTTGAATCCCGAAAGTTGCAGATGAGCAAGCAACATTCATATCAAAAGCAAATCCTTGAATTCCTAAATATTGTTGTACTTCGATTGCTATTGCAGGATAAGCTCTCTCTAAATTAGAGCATGCTGTAATAACTGCATCTATATCAGAAGGCTTTTTCCCAGATACTTCTAAAGCCTGTTTAGCTGCCTCTATGGACATTTCTGCTAAAATAGATGGTTCGTCATTATTTCTCCTGTCTAAAATAGGGTGCATAATATCAGGGTCTAAAATTCCCTTTTTATCCATTACATATCTATTTTTTATTCCTGAGGCATTATAAATAAAGTCCTCATTAGACAATTCTAAAGCATCTAATTTGCCATTATCAATTAGATCCTTATTAAGTGTATTAAATTTCTCTGCATAAGTGTTATAAGCTTCAACAAGCTCTTTATTTGTTATTGATTCTTTAGGGGTAAATACACCAGTTCCGCTGATTACAATTTCATTCATGACCCAAAAATAATATCAGAAAAATCAATTATGTTAATCTTTTTGACACTTTAAGTAATGTGGGCAACTCACTAAATGATCGTTTACTATTCCAGAAGCTTGCATAAATGAGTAGACTGTTACTGGCCCACAAAAGCTAAACCCTAATTCTTTCATTTTTTTTGAAATTTTTTTAGATAATTCAGTATCTTTAGGAATTTCTCTTAATTCCTTTCTAGAGTTAATAATAGGTTTGTGATCAACATATTTCCAAAAAAAATCTGAAAATTTTTTAGAACTCTTGAATTCATTATTATAAATTTTTGCATTATTTATAGTTGAAAGTATCTTTTTTTTATTTCTTACGATTGATCTATCTTCCATAAGTTCCTTAATTTTTTTATTATTGTATCTTGAGATAACCTTTGGATTAAAATTATCAAAAGCTATTTTGAAATTATCCCTCTTTTTTAAAATAATTATCCAGCTAAGACCAGATTGAAAGGTTTCCAAAGTAAGCATTTCAAAAAGTTTTCTACCATCAAATTCTGGTTTTCCCCATTCATCATCATGATATTGCATGTAAATATCATGTGAATTAGACCAACTACAAAAACCTTCCCTATCAGATGGCATAATCTTTAAGAATATCAGGAATGTGAACAGTTATAGTAGCTTTCTCATTATTTATATTGACAGATATGTTTTCCTTTTGAATTTTAGGCAATATATCAGTTTTAAGAATTGCTACGCTCTCATTCTCGTATGATTTAATAATTGTTCCAATTTTTTTATTTTCTAAAAAAATATCATCACCTTGTTTATTATTTCTATTAGATGTAATTGAAAAAACTCTTTTTTTAGGTTTACCTTTTCTATACATTCTTGAAGTTACTTCTTGTCCGATAAAACAACCTTTTTTGAATGAAATTGAATTAAGATAATCAAGATTTAATTCTATTGGAAAAAATTCACCAGATAAAAAATCTTCACCTTCTTCAACTATACCAAGTGAAATTTTCTTTTTTTCATAATTATCACTATTAGACCTATTGTTGCTTTTCTCTCTTATTCCTCTCCAACCTAAATCTATATTTCTTGGGTCAATAAAGGAGCCCTGAAATTCTTTTTCTAGACAAACTACAACCTCTAGATCATTTTTCTCTTCAAAATTTACATCTGAATTTAGTTTATAGATTTGCATCTTTTCCATAAATGATTGAAAGGATTTTTTGTGTAAATCTAACAGGAAGTGATTTCCTTCTTTTTTTACAAAAAACTGATTTAACAATTTTCCTTGTGGACTTAAAAAACAACTTGATAGCAGCTCTTCAGTATTACCACTTAAGTCGATAGTTATTATAGACTGAAGGAAGTCTTCAGAATCTTTTCCTGAAACTAAGAGTAAAGATCTATTGGTTAATGTTGTTAATTCATTATTCATATATTTTTATTTAATTTTAATATTATTATATTAGTATAATGAAATAGGAATTTCGTTACAATGCCATTTGATATCATCTTTAAAAACGCAAATATAACTGATGAAAGTAAAAGCTATATTTCTGATATAGGAGTTAAGGATGGAATTATTTCCGAAATCGGAAACCTTAATGATGATGCTGAAACAATTTTAAATATAGAAAATTTAGATTTAATTCCTGGTGTTATAGATACTCAGGTGCATTTTCGTGAACCAGGACCAACGCATAAAGAAGATCTGAATACTGGTACAAAATCAGCTATTTTAGGTGGAATAACTGGTGTTTTTGAAATGCCAAATACAAACCCTTCAACAACTAATCTTGAAGCACTATTAGATAAATTTGAACGTGCAAAAAATAGATCCTATTGTGATTATGCTTTTTATGTTGGTGGAACTGAAGACAATAGTAAAGAGCTGCCTAAATTAGAGAAAGTTGAAGGCTGCTGCGGTGTAAAAGTCTTTATGGGATTGAGTATTGGCGGTTTGGTGGTATCAGGAGATGAAGACCTATCTAAAATTATGTCTGAAATTAATTATAGGGCGTCATTTCATTCTGAAGATCAAACCTCTCTTGATGCCAGAAAAGAATATCAAACAACAGGAGATATACATTCTCATGAAGTATGGAGAAATGATGAGCAATGTTTTACTGCTACCCAAAGAATAATTAAAATTGCAAGAAAATATAATAAAAAAATACATATTCTTCATGTATCAACAGGGCAAGAGGCTGAATTTTTAGCTGATAATAAAGACATAGCCTCTGTTGAAATAACTCCTCAACATTTAACTTTAGCAGCTCCTGATTGCTACAATGAACTTGGAAGTTATGCTCAAATGAATCCGCCGATTAGAGATATAAATCATCAGACTAAATTATGGACTGCTATAAATAATGGTGTTGCAGATATAATAGGCTCAGATCACGCTCCCCATACTAAAGATGAAAAGGATAAAGAATATCCTATTTCTCCATCAGGTATGCCGGGTGTTCAAACTCTTGTTCCTGTCATGTTAAATCATGTAAATAATGAAAAATTATCCTTAAATCGATTTGTTCAATTAACTAGTGCAAACCCTGCAAGGTTATTTGGTATTAAAAATAAGGGTTTTATAGAAGTAGGTAATGATGCTGATTTTACAGTAATTGACTTAAATAAAGAAAGAGTCATTGAGAATAATTGGATAGTAAGTAAGTGCGGTTGGACTCCTTATGATGGAATGAAAGTAAAAGGTTGGCCAATTATGACAATAATAAGAGGCAATATTGTTATGAGAGAAGACGAACTATCTGACCCAATAGGTCAGCCAATGCAATTTAATAGATAATTTAGGAGGAAAAATGTCTGAAAAATTTAGAGCTCTTATGATTGAGAAAGAGGATGATACTCAAACTGTTAATATGGTTGAGATCGAAGATAATGATCTAATGGAGGGTAATGTCCTAGTAAAAATTACTCATTCAACATTAAATTATAAAGATGGTTTAGCGATAACAGGAGCATCACCTGTTGTTCGATCATTTCCAATGATACCTGGAATTGATTTCAGTGGAATAGTTTTATCATCAGAAGATAAAAAGTTTTCAGAAGGAGACAGGGTAGTTTTAAATGGTTATGGTTTGTCAGAAAGTCATTTTGGCGGGTATTCGGAAAAAGCGAGAGTTAAATCTGAACATCTATTAAAGCTACCTGAAAATATATCCAATAAACAAGCAATGGCTATAGGAACAGCAGGTTATACTGCAATGTTATGTGTTTTGGCAATTGAGGATCATGGTATAAAGCCTGATGATGGAGTAATTTTGGTGTCTGGCGCTTCAGGTGGAGTTGGTTCTGTAGCAATTTCTCTTCTTTCAGATTTAGGTTACAATGTAGAGGCTTCAACAGGAAGATTAGAAGAAACCTCATATCTTAATAAACTTGGCGCGAAAACAGTCATTGAAAGATCGGAATTATCTGAGCCATCAAGACCTTTAGGAAAAGAAAGATGGGCTGGAGCGATTGACTCAGTTGGTAGTACTACATTGGCAAACATACTTGCTCAGGTGTCCTATGGAGGAGCTGTTTCTGCATGCGGACTTGCGCAAGGAATGGATTTACCATCTACAGTTATGCCATTTATATTAAGAGGTGTCTCTTTACTTGGTATTGACTCAGTAATGGCACCGATGCAGTTAAGAGAAAGAGCTTGGAAGCGTCTAAGTGAGAATATTAATATTAACAAACTAGAAGAAATGACTATTGATACCTCTTTAGAGCAAGTTGAGGTTCTTGCGAGTGATATTCTTAAAGGAAAAGTTAGAGGAAGGGTGATAGTAAATATTTCAGAATAATTTAGCTTCTTAACTCTTTTAATCTTTCAGAAATTAAAAAAGATAGATCTAAAGCTTGGTTAGCGTTTAATCTTGGATCGCAATGAGTATGGTATCTATCAGTTAAATCTTCTTCAGAAATTTTTTGAGTGCCGCCTAGACATTCTGTTACATTTTGGCCTGTCATTTCAATATGAACACCTCCAGCATAAGTTCCTTCAGATTCATGAATATCAATGAATTGTTTTACTTCTGTCAAAATACTATCAAGAGGTCTAGTTTTATATCCATTTGAAGCTTTAATAGTATTTCCGTGCATAGGGTCACAAGACCAAACAACTTTTTTTCCTTCTTTTTCAACAGCTCTAATTAATTTTGGTAAATGATCATCAAGATTATCTGCCCCATATCTTGTTATAAGAGTTAATCTTCCCTCCTCATTAGAAGGGTTTATTAAATCAATTAATTTTAATAATTCATCAGAATCTAAAGAAGGACCACATTTCATTCCTATAGGGTTTTTGATTCCTCTTACAAACTCAATATGAGCACCATCTGGTTGTCTTGTTCTATCGCCAATCCATAACATATGCGCAGATGTATCGTACCAATCACCGCTAGTTGAATCCACCCTTGTTAAGCATTCTTCATAACCTAATAAAAGTGATTCATGGCTTGTATAAAAATCAACAGATCTAAGTTCAGGGGTTGTGTTTGAGTTTATTCCAACAGCATCCATAAAATCTAATGCTTCAGAGATTCTATTAGCCACTTGTTCATATTGTTCACCTTGTTTACTTTCTTTTACAAAACCCATGTTCCATTTATGGACATGATCAAGATTTGCGTAACCACCTTGCGCAAAAGCTCTGAGAAGATTCAATGTTGAGGCAGATTGTCTATAAGCCATAATCTGCCTTTCAGGATCAGGAATTCTTAAATCTTCGACAAATTCAATATTATTTATAATATCACCCCTATAACTTGGTAACTCAATTTCTCCTTGCTTTTCTAAAGGTGCAGATCTTGGTTTAGCAAATTGACCGGCTATTCTTCCAACCTTAATTACTGGGCACCCAGCTCCAAAGGTTAAAACAATTGCCATCTGAAGAATAACCCTAAAAGTATCTCTTATATTATCAGGATTGTGTTCTGCAAAACTTTCTGCACAATCTCCACCCTGAAGTAAAAAAGCTTCTCCACGGCAAACTTTAGCTAAATGTTCTTTTAATCTTCTAGCTTCACCTGCAAAAACAAGAGGTGGATAGGAAGATAATCTTTTTTCAACCTTTTCAAGAGCCTTTTGATCGTCATACTCAGGTACTTGAACTACAGGTTTATTTCTCCAGCTATCTTTTGACCAGTTGTTAGCCATAATAATCTCCAAATATAGAAAAACGGTTATAGATGAATAATCAGTGTATTAACAGTAATTTATATAAATATATTTATTATAATCATTATATAATTATCAAATTTTAATAAGAATTATTAAAAAATTGTGACTTTAATACAATAGTTATAATAAAAATTGCTAAAAAATTTCTATTCAGCTGCTTGAGATAATTCTTCTCTATATTTTTTGAATTCTAGTCTTGCAACTGCTCTGTTGTGAACTTCATCTGGGCCATCGACTATTCTCAATGTCCTTGCGCTTGCATAAGCTCGTCCTAAACCGAAATCAGTTGTCACACCACCGCCACCATGAGCTTGAATTGCATCATCAATAATATCTAACAATGTTCTTGGAGCTTTTACTTTGATCATTGCTATTTCAGCTCTTGCAACCTTATTGCCAACTGTATCCATCATATAAGCAGCTTTCATTGTTAAAAGCCTTGAACATTCAATTTCTATTCTTGCTTTAGATATTCTCTCTTCCCAAACTGAATGTTCAGCTATAGGTCTCCCAAATGCTTCTCTACTTAAAAGCCTCTTGGCCATTTTTTCAAGAGTTCTCTCTGCAACCCCAATAGCTCTCATACAATGATGAATTCTTCCTGGTCCTAATCGACCTTGAGCGATTTCAAAACCTCTGCCTTCACCTAAAAAAAGATTTTCAGCTGGTACCCTAACATTATCTAACTTTACTTCACTGTGACCATGAGGGGCATCATCAAAACCAAAAACCGGAAGATGTCTCACAATTTCTACTCCAGGGGTTTCCATCGGTACTAAAATTTGACTTTGTTGCTGATGTCTAGATGCGTCAGGGTTAGTCTTTCCCATAACGATAGCTACTTTACATCTTGGATCCATGACTCCAGATGACCACCATTTTCTTCCATTAATAACATACTCATCACCATCTCTTTCAATTTTTGTCGAAATATTAGTAGCATCAGAAGAAGCTACATCAGGTTCTGTCATTAAGTAAGCGGATCTCATTTCACCTTCAAGTAATGGTTGAAGCCATTTTTCTTTATGCTCTTCAGTTCCATAGCGCTCAATAAGTTCCATATTTCCTGTATCAGGTGCAGAACAGTTAAAAACTTCAGAAGCCCAACCGACTCTTCCCATAATTTCACAAATTGGAGCATACTCAACATTTGTTAAACCTCCGCCTCGCTCTGATTCAGGTAAAAACATATTCCAAAGACCTTCTTCTTTGGCCTTTACTTTTAAATCTTCCAAAATTTGGGGTATCTGCCAACGGTCTTCACCAAAAGCTATCATTTGCTCATCATATGTTGCTTCATTAGGGTATACATATTTATCCATAAAAGCTTCAACACGAGCGATTAGTTCTTTTGTTTTGTCATTATGCTCAAAAATCATGATTATCTCCTGAATTTTTCTATAAGTTAGTGATTATCTAATAGAAGTATTGATTATACAAATTATCTTCTTTGTGAAAAGAATTTTTTTAAAAGAACTTCTGACTCTTTTTTATAAAATCCATTAAAAACATTAGGCTCGTGATGGCAAGAATTTGACGAAAAAATCCTTATACCATTTTCAACACATCCTTTTTTCTTATCTTCAGTAGCAAAGTATAAATTTTTAATTCCAACTAATGAAATTGCCATTGCACACATTGCACATGGTTCTAAAGTTGTGAACAAAGAAAAATCAAATAATTTAGTTGTTTTTAAGGTTTTACAAGCATTTCTAATTACTAAAATTTCAGCATGAGCGGTTGGATCGTTCAGTTCTCGCATTCGATTTCCGTTTGAAGATATAATTTCATTTTTTTGATTAACAATTACTGCTCCAACAGGTACTTCATCTCTGTCCTTAGCTTTTTCAGCTTCAGATAAAGCTAACTTCATAAAGTATTTAGTTTTTGTTGTAGTGTTTTCCAATTTTATTACCTATTTTTATGTATAAGGCTTGAACATGGAAAAAAAAACAAAAAATGAAAAAATTAGAATTGCAAAATTAATTTCTAATTCAGGTTTAACCTCAAGAAGAGAAGCAGAAAAACTTATATTAGAAAAGCGAGTTACTTTGTATGGAGAAGTAATTGACTCACCAGCTCTAAATGTTGACAGGAATGCAATTGTAACTGTGGATGGTGAGGTTGTAGATACAAGGGTAAAAACCAGTGTTTGGATTTTTAATAAACCAAAAAGTTGCCTTGTTACAAAGAGCGACCCGAAAGGCAGAGATACTATCTATAGCTTTTTACCTAAAGAATTAAAAAATACAATAAGTGTTGGTCGTTTAGATTATAATAGTGAAGGTTTATTAATTCTTACCAACAATGGAGACTTATCAAGATATCTTGAGCTACCTAAGAATAACTTTAAGAGAACTTATAAGGTTCGGGTGTTTGGAAAAGTAGATGAAAAAAGGTTAAAAAATTTATCAGAGGGAATATCTATTCAAGGAGAAAAATATAAACCTATAGATGCGATAATTGAAAAAAGACAAAATTCAAATTCATGGTTAAAGTTTTCTTTGTATGAAGGAAAAAATAGAGAAATCAGAAAAATATGTAACCATATGAATCTTGAGGTAAATAGATTGATAAGGTATGCATATGGGCCTTTTAGCCTAGGTAATTTAACAAAATGTGGAGTAAAAGAAATTTCAAATATTTTTTTGAAAAGAAATTTTGCTAATTTTTTCTAATTAAAGGGGAAATAATGAGAATTATCTCAGGTAAGTATGCTAGAAGAAAAATAATTACCCCTAAAGGTAATGAAACTAGACCTACAACGGATAGATTTAAGGAGACCTTATTTAATATTATTGAAAATAGTCTTAAAATTAATCTTAAGCAAAAAAATGTTTTAGATCTGTTTGCCGGTTCAGGATCTTTAGGTTTAGAGGCTATTTCCAGAGGAGCTAAGAATTGTACTTTTATTGATAAATCATTAAAAGCCGTTAAAGCTATAGAGGAAAATATCTCACTCCTCGAATTAAACTCATGCTGTGATTGTTACAAGTTTGATGTAAATAAAATAAGAAAATTTACAAATGACAAGAATAAGAAAATTGACATAATTTTTTCTGATCCACCTTACTCAAAAACAGATGTTAATGAAATTGCAATTAATAATTTAATTAAAAACAGTTGGATGAATGATAGTGTTTATATTTTTCTTGAAACTTCTAGTCGTTTGCCTATTAAGAGTATAAGTGGCTTTGAGGTTTTAGAAAAAAGAAAAATTGGCGATAGTTTATTAACAATTTATTTATCTTCAAGCTATTGAACCATTGAAAAAAATCAATAATATCAAATAAAATTAGGGAGATTATTATGAGAGGATTAATGCAGGAATGGCCTTTGCTTGTTCATACTTTTATTGATCATGCAAAAATCCACCATGGGGAAAGAGAAATTGTTACTAGGAAAGTTGAGGGTGATATTCATTCTACAACTTATTCTGAAATTCATTCCAGATCCAAAAAATTTGCTAAAGCTTTAAAAGAATTAGGAGTAACAAAAAGTGATGTAATTGGAACTTTAGCCTGGAATACTCACAGACATTTGGAATCATGGTACGGAATTACTGGTTTAGGTGCAATTTATCATACATTAAATCCTCGTCTTTTTACTGAGCAGCTTGATTACATTATTAATCATGCGGATAATAAATTTATAATTTCCGATATAAGTTTTGTAGAAATTCTAGAAAATATTCAGGATAAAATTCCAAATGTTCAAGGTTTTATTTTTCTGTGTGAAAAATCAGACCTACCTGACACCAAGTTAAAGAATGTTTACTCATATGAGGAGCTCATTAATTCTCAAGATGATAATTTTGAATGGGTTAAATTGGAAGAAAATGATGCTTGTGGTTTATGTTATACTTCTGGAACAACTGGAAATCCTAAAGGAGTTTTATATTCTCATAGATCAAATGTACTGCATACACTAGTTGCTAATTCTGCTGATGCAATGGGTATCAAATCTACAGATGTAGTAATGCCAGTTGTCCCAATGTTTCATGCAAATGCTTGGGGTTTGTCTTTTTCGGCTCCAATGTCAGGTTGTAAGGTTGTCATGCCAGGAATGAATATGGATGGGGAAAGTATTTACGAATTACTTAACGACCATAAAGTAACTTTTACTGCAGCAGTACCAACAGTTTGGTTGATGCTACTGCAATATCTTGAAGCAAATGATCTTAAACTTCCTTATCTTGAAAGAGTTGCAATTGGTGGTTCTGCTGTTCCAAGAGTGATGTTAGAAAAATTTGAAAAAAATTATGATGTGTCCGTTATGCATGCTTGGGGTATGACAGAAATGTCCCCTTTAGGAACAATAGGCGCCTTTAAAAGTGGAATGGAAGAATTAAGCTTTGATGAACAGATGGATATAAAATTAAAGCAAGGTAGAGCATCATACATGGTAGAGATGAAAATTACTGATGATGATGGAAATGATTTACCTTGGAATGGAAAAGATTTTGGACATCTATTAGTAAGAGGGCCTTTTATAGCAAGTAAATATATGAAAGGTGATGGTGGACAAATACTTGATAATCAAGGATTTTTTGATACTGGTGATGTAGCTACAATTGATGAACTAGGTTTCATGCAAATTACTGATAGATCTAAAGATGTTATTAAATCAGGTGGTGAATGGATTTCCTCAATTGAGTTAGAGAATATTGCTGTAGGACATCCAGATATTGCTGAAGCGGCAGTAATTGGAATTTTTCATCCGAAATGGGATGAAAGGCCTTTATTAATTTGTGTTCCTGCTGAAGGTAAAGATCCAAATAAAGATAATGTTTTAGAATATTTAGAAGATAAGCTAGCAAAATGGTGGATGCCTGATGATGTAGTTTTTGTCGATGAAATTCCTCATACAGCAACTGGAAAAATACAAAAACTAACTCTACGCGAACAATTTGCTGATTATGAGCTACCAACTGCTTAATTTTTTGAAGTTGCTCTTTTGATTCTATCGTTTATTGCTCTTCCAATACCTTTATTTGGTATAGGAGCTATAGCTATTTTTGAGTATTTCTTTTGATATTTTGCTAAAAAAGAAAAAAGATTTGAAGCAGCTTCTACCAAGCTTCCTTCAAAGCTTAAATTTGGAGCATTATAGTTTGGACCGAAACCGATAAGTAATTCATTTTTTTCAGCTTTTTTTGCATTGATTCTTAGAGGAACAGCTGGAGAGTAATGTTTTGATAGCATTCCTGGAGCAATAATTATTTCATTGGCTTTTTGCTCTATATTAATTACTTTTTGTGGAAATTTTTCTTTCAATTCTTCTGCTGAAACACCACCATGCCTTAGTATTTCTATTTTATCATTATCAAGATTTATAATTGTACTTTCTAGGCCAATTTGTGTTGAGCCACCATCAAGTATTATTGATAAATTTTTATCATTTTTAAAATATTCATAAACATGATTAGCTTCAGTAGGGCTAAGTGAGCTAGAAGTGTTAGCGCTAGGTGCAGCTATAGGTTTACCAAATGATTTAATTAATTTTAAAGCAGTTATATTATTCGGAATTCTTACACCAATTGTATCTAAATTCGCACTAGCTAAATTACTTATTTTAGATTCTTTTTTCTTTTTTAAAATAATAGTCATAGGACCTGGCCAAAAAAGATCGTTTAATTTTTTAATATCATCATTTATTTCACAATTCTCTTCTATTTGATCAAAGGATGCGAAATGAATGATTAAAGGATTAAATTCAGGTCTATTTTTAGTTTCAAAAATCTTAGCTATAGCTAAGTTATTTGTTGCATCTCCACCAAGCCCATAAACGGTTTCAGTTGGAAAAGAAACGAGATTTCCTTCTTCTAGAGCTTCTGTTGCAAGTATTATACTAGATTTATTGGTATTTTTTATTGTAGTCATTTTTATATTTATATTCTACTTAGTAGATATGGATAAATTAGTCGAAAAAAATAATAAGGGTGCCCATAATTTAGTATACCCATTTGATACTCTTCCACAACCAGGAAGAATGCTAAAGATTGATAATGGTGTTTATTGGGTTAGGATGAGTCTACCCTTTGCATTAAATCATATTAATTTGTGGGTATTGAAAGATGATAATGGATGGGTAGTAGTCGATACAGGTGTTGCTAGCGCAGATATAAAGTCGAATTGGCGTAAATGTTTTTCAGGAGATATGAATGGAGAGTCAGTTAATAAAATTATCGTTACCCATCTTCATCCAGATCATATAGGTCTAGCCGGGTGGATGAATAAAAAATTTTCTGCGCCTTTATATATGTCAAGATCAGATTACTTAATGTGTAGGATGTTGGTGAGTGATACTGGAAGGGAAGCACCAGAGGAAGGAAAGTCTCTTTATAGATCCGCTGGTTTTACAGAAGATGAACTTGATTCATATTCCGAACGATTTGGTGGCTTTGGGAGCGCTATTTCAAAACTACCAGATAGTTATAATCGTTTAAAAGATTATGATGTAATTAATATTGGAGGTTATGATTGGGAGGTTGTAGTTGGCAGCGGTCATTGTCCAGAACATATTTGTTTATACAATAAAAAATTAAGATTATTTATATCTGGAGATCAGGTGCTTCCTAAGATTACGTCTAATGTCAGTGTTTTTCCTACTGAACCCAATTCAAACCCCCTTAACGACTGGATAGAAAGCTGTAAATATATTAAATCAAGGGTTAATAATGATGTTTTGGTTCTTCCATCTCATAATGAACCATTTAGAGGTCTTCATGAGAGACTAGACCACTTAATTAATGGGCATGAAAGGAACTTAACAAGACTTTTAGAGTTTTGTGAAGAACCAAAAAGAGCAGTAGATGTTTTTTCGGTTCTGTTTAAAAGAAAAATAACTAGCGATGTTTTGCTTATGGCTACAGGCGAAAGCATTGCTCATTTAAATTGCTTAATACATAGAGGGCTATTAGGATCAAAACATGATGATGAAGGAATAATTAGATATTATAAATTGTAATTTACGGTGATTTTTATGAATAAAAAGAACGACATAAAAGAATTAACTTTTGAACAAGCCTTATCCGAGTTAGAGGAAATAGTGGAAAAGCTTGAACAAGGTGATATTGACCTCGAGGACTCAATTGACATTTATGAGAGAGGCACCTTGCTTAAAGCTCATTGTGAAGAAAAGCTAAAGTCTGCAAAATTAAAAGTTGATAAGATAATATCTCAACCAGATGGCGATTTTACTTCTGAGCCATATGAAGATGAATAATCTCTAATGAACCAATTTTTAGATCATTTAAAACCATTTGCTATAGAAATAGATGGTTATCTTACAGATTTATTAGATAAAAAAATAAGTATTGAAAACGAACTAAAAGATTCAATTATTTATTCTTCAATTGGCTCTGGAAAAAGAATTAGAGGCTATCTTTCATGGGAGATTGCAAATTTTTTTGGTGCCGATAAATCTGATGCACTTAAATTAGCATCAACAATTGAATTAATTCATACTTATTCTTTAATTCATGATGATTTACCTGCCTTAGATAATGATGATTATAGGAGAAACAAGCCATCTAATCATAAGCAATTTAGCGAATCTACAGCTATTTTATCTGGTGACGCACTCCAATCTTTGGCTTTTGAAATATTATCAGATGAAATGGAGAAAATTGACACAAATAAACAAATTAAACTTATTAATCTTCTCTCAAATAATATAGGTCCTAATGGTATGGTTGGCGGTCAGATTATTGATATTAATTCTAAAGAAAATCAACTATCCATTGATGAAGTTAATACTATGCATGATCTTAAAACAGCAAATTTATTTAGTTTTTCTTGCCAATCTGGAGCAATGATAGGCAAAGCCAATAATCAAGAAATAGATGCTTTCAAAAATTATGGAAGGAATTTTGGGATTGTATTTCAAATAATTGATGATGTACTAGATAAAGTAGGTGATCCTGACAATATTGGAAAAACTCTAGGTAAAGATGAAATTAATCAAAACAAAACATATTTAAATTATTATAGCATCCAAGAATGTCTTGATATTGCAGGAAAATATAGCGAAAAAGCAATTAATTCATTAAATATATTTGACCAATTGCCAGAAGTTTTTATAAATGCACTTGATTTTATAAAATCAAGAAAGTTTTAGTTAATGAATAAAATAGAAATTAAATATCTCGACAAAATTAAATCACCTAAAGATTTGGATGAGTTAAATGACGAACAGCTTAAAGAACTTGCAACAGAGTTGAGATATGATGTTATTGAAACAGTTTCAAAGACAGGTGGTCATTTAGGTGCAAGCCTTGGAGTGATAGAGCTTACTGTTGCTCTTCATAAAATCTTTGACTCACCTAAAGACAAGATAATTTGGGATGTTGGCCATCAGAGCTATCCACACAAAATACTGACTGGCAGAAGAGATCAAATGTCGACTTTGAGAAAAAAAGATGGCCTATCAGGTTTTACAAAAAGGGATGAAAGTAAATATGACCATTTTGGAGCTGGGCACAGCTCTACTGCAGCTTCTGCTGGACTTGGAATGGCAATTGGAAGAGATTTAAAAAATAAAGACAATCATGTTGTTTGCATTGTTGGTGATGGTGCAATGAGTGCTGGTCAGGCATATGAAGCACTAAATAATGCCGGTGCAGAAAAATCAAAACTAATAGTAATTTTAAATGATAACGATATGTCAATTGCTCCTCCTGCAGGAGCTATGAGCGCTTATTTAGCAAAACTAATATCAGGTGGAACATATCTTGGTTTAAGAAACTTTGCCAAACAAGTTATAGAAAAGCTTCCTAAATCACTTGAGAAAGGTGCAAAAAAAGCTGAAGAAATTACTAGACTTATTGCAGGTAATGGAACTCTTTTTGAAGCTTTAGGTTTTTATTATGTTGGACCTATAGACGGACATAATTTGGATCATTTACTTCCTGTGATTAGAAATGTAAAAAATGCCGATAATGGCCCAGTAATAATTCATGTTGTTACTCAGAAGGGCAAAGGTTATAAACCTGCAGAAGACTCAGATGAAAAATTTCATGGAGTTACAAAATTTAATATTGCTACTGGAGAACAAGAAAAACCAAAGAAAGCAAATGTTTCTTATACTAAAATCTTTTCTAATTCCTTAATAAAATGTGCTGAAAATGATAATGATATTGTTGCTGTTACAGCTGCAATGCCATCAGGAACGGGACTTGACAAATTTAAAGAGCTTTATCCTAAGAGGTTTTTTGATGTAGGTATTGCAGAACAACATGCAGTAACATTTTCTGCTGGACTTGCAATTGAGGGACTTAAACCATTTGCTACAATTTATTCGACATTTCTTCAAAGAGCTTACGATCAAATTATCCATGATATAGCAATTCAAAATCTACCAGTAAGATTTGCGATCGATAGAGCAGGGTTAGTTGGCGCGGATGGACCAACTCATGCAGGAAGTTTTGATTTGGCGTATCTATCAATTTTACCAAATTTTGTAGTTATGGCAGCTTCTAATGAGGTTGAGTTAGTAAGAATGGTTAAAACTGCTGCTGACTATAGCTTAGGCCCAATATCTTTTAGATATCCAAGAGGAAATGTTTTTGGGTTAGATATACCTACAGAAATTGAATCACTAGAAATCGGAAAAGGGAAAATTATAAAGCAAGGTGAAAAAATAGCTCTACTAAACCTTGGAACTAGAATTGAAGAAGTAAAAAATGCATCAGATACATTAGAAGCGATGGGTCTTTCTTGCACAATTGCTGATGCAAGATTTGCTAAACCTTTAGACAAAGACTTAATTAGAGATCTGTCAAAAAACCATGAACTAATGATTACAATCGAAGAAGGTTCATCTGGCGGTTTTGGTGCCCATGTCTTAATGTTTTTAGCAGATGAAGGAATTCTTGATAATGGTTTTAAAATTAGGAATTTATATCTTCCAGATACATTTATTCAGCATGGTGATGTAAATGACATGTATGCTCAGGCAGGGTTAAATTCAGAAAATATTGTTAAATTAGCAATGAAGGCTCTAGATATAAATAATAATGAAATCAAGATTATTAAGTCTTAACTTCCAATTTGAGCTCTATTTCTTAAGAAATGATCAGCTAAAACACATGCAACCATTGCTTCTCCAACAGGAACAGCTCTGATACCTACACAAGGATCATGTCTTCCCTTGGTTGTTATTTCTGTATCATTCTGAGATTTATCTATTGTTTTTCTTTCTTTTTTTATAGATGAGGTTGGTTTAACAGCAAATCGTACAACAATATCTTGTCCTGAGGATATTCCTCCAAGAATACCTCCAGAGTTATTTGAAAGAAAAACAGGCTTATCATTTTTCATTCTCATCTCATCACCATTTTCACTGCCTTTTAGGCTTACTGCTTCAAAGCCATTTCCAATTTCAACACCTTTAACTGCATTTATACTCATTATTGCTGATCCTAAGTCTGAGTCTAATTTTCCATAAATTGGTGCACCCAATCCAACTGGAACATTTTTAGCTACAACTTCAATAACTGCGCCACAGCTATCTCCTTCCGCTACAAGTGAATTAATTTTATCTTCCCAGTCTTTAATTGAACTTTTATCTGGACACCAAAAAGGATTTTCATCAATAAAATTATTATCCCATTTTGATCTATCAATTTTTAAGTCACCTAATTGAACAAGTGCTCCTTTAATTTCAATTTTAGGTATAATCTTTCTGGCTATAGCTCCGGCAGCAACTCTCATAGCAGTTTCACGAGCCGATTGGCGACCGCCTCCTCTAGGGTCTCTGATTCCGTATTTACTTAAATAAGTATAATCTGCATGACCTGGTCTGAATTTTTCTTTTGTATCATCATAATCACCAGATTTTTGATCTTTATTATAGATTATCATTGAAATAGGAGTACCAGTAGTATATTGGACTTTTTCTTCTGTATATATCCCTGAAAGTATTTCAATTGTATCAGGTTCGTTTCTTGGGCTTGTGTATTGGTTTTGTCCAGGTCTTCTTTTATCCAACCAAAGTTGAATATCTTTTTCCGTTAATTCTATCATTGGAGGTGTGCCATCAACTACACATCCTATAGCTTTACCGTGGGACTCACCCCATGTAGTAAATTTAAAAATATGACCAAATGAATTATGAGACATAATTAATCCTCTACAACACTTATATCTGGCGCTTCTTCATCTTTCATGCCAATTATATTATAACCTGAGTCTACATGATGTACTTCACCAGTAACTCCTGAAGATAAATCACTTATTAAATAAACAGCAGATCCACCGACTTCATCAATAGAAACATTTCTTTTGAGAGGGGAGTTATATTCATTCCACTTCAAAATATATCTGAAGTCACCAATTCCAGATGCAGCAAGCGTTTTAATTGGTCCTGCTGATATTGCATTTACCCTTATATTTTGTTTTCCTAAATCTTTAGCTAAATACCTAACACTAGTTTCAAGAGCTGATTTTGCAACACCCATAACATTGTAGTGAGGCATAACTTTTTCTGAGCCGTAATATGTTAAGGTAAGAATTGATCCACCATTATTCATAAGCTTTTCGGCCTTTTGGGAAACAGATGTAAAGGAGTAACAAGAAATATTCATAGTATTGATAAAGTTTTCTTGTGTTGTTTCTACATATCTTCCCTTTAGTTCATCCTTATCCGAAAAAGCAACTGCGTGAACTAGGAAATCTATTGATTCAAATTTTTCGCCTATCTTTTCAAACATTTCATCAATACTTTTTGTATTAGTAACATCACATTCTATTACTAATGCAGAATTCAATTCCTCTGATAGAGGAATAACTCTTTTTCTAATTGCCTCACCTTGATAACTCAGAGCTATTTCTGCTCCATGTTCACAGCATGCTTTTGCAATTCCCCAAGCTATGGAGCGATTATTTGCAACACCCATAACAAGTCCGCGTTTTCCTTTAAGTAAATTTGTTTTATTTTCCATATTTAGTCATATTCGTTTGTTTTTATTTGATTATTTTTATAAGTATAAAATAAAGAAATATAGATTAACATTCGATTTGTATAACCTGATTTATGATTTCTTTTAAGGAAAAAATAAATATGAGCTTAATAAAAAACAATATTAAAATTGAAAAAAATCCATTTGATCTATTAGAAAAGTGGTACAAAAAAGCTAAAAAGAATGAAATAAGCAATCCTAATGCTATGGCTCTATCTACTGTTGGTCCATTTAATAAACCAAGAACAAGAATGGTTTTAATGAAAGAAATAAAAGAAAATGGTATTATTTTTTATACAAATTCCAATAGCAGAAAAGGCAATCATATAAATGACAATAAAAATGTCTCTATAAATTTTTATTGGAAATCAATTGATAGACAGGTTCTCATAAGTGGTAAAATAAAAAAAATTAGTTCACAGGAAAGTGATAAATATTTCCTTACAAGAAATAGAAAATCACAAATTGGTGCTTGGGCATCAAAACAATCACAAAAACTAAAAAGTAAATCTAATTTAAAAACTAAATTTGATGAGATAGATAAGAAATATAAAGGTAAAGAAATCCCAAGACCAAAATACTGGAACGGATATTGTGTTTATCCAGATAGTTTTGAGTTTTGGCTCCAAGGAGAAGGAAGGCTTCATGATAGGGTTGAATATAAAATCAAATCCGGTCAATGGACAACTAAACTTCTATATCCTTAGTTAACTCTGTTGATATGTGATTCCTATAATGAGCTAGTAATAACAGTATAGCACCAATTAAAGTAGAATATGTTTCAGGATATCCTTCTAAAAAAAGCGCAAAGAAAAGTAATAAAACTCCTAAGGATGATATAATTAGATTTAATAGATTTCTATCTCTTATGTAATTTTTAGGAAATACAATTAAATAAACCAAAAAGACCAAAGCAAATAAAAAAATATGTATAATTTTTGAATTCTCAATAAAAATTTCTAATGAATTTAGGCTTGTTGCTATTGCTAAAAAAGGTAAAGCGCAATGTATTATGCATAAAATTGAGAGTGCTATACCTATTAAATTATTATTATTCATATAGATTTCCTTCAGAAAACTTGTAAACTTTATAGGATTGTATTACTAGGAAAATATTATGGAAATTTTTGCTATACCTGCTTTTACAGATAATTATATTTGGGCTGTTGTTGAAAAAGACCAATTTGTTGTAGTTGATCCCGGCGATTCATTGGTAGTAAAAGAATTTGCTGAAAAGAATAATCTTCAATTGAGAGCTATATTAATTACTCATTGGCACCCTGATCATACTGGAGGTATTATAGAGTTAGTAAAAGATAAATCTATTTCAGTATATGGTCCAAAAGGTGGTCATATTGACGGAATAACAGATGAATTAAAAGAAGGTGATAGTATAAGAATTTTTGATAATGAATTTTCAATATTTGAAACACCTGGACACACACTTGATCACATTTCGTATTTTTCAAACCAAAATAAACCAATATTATTTTGTGGAGATACATTATTTTCAGGTGGATGCGGACGTCTATTTGAAGGAACACCCGATCAAATGTTTCATTCTCTAAATAAATTTTCTTCACTTCCAGGTAATACAAAAGTTTATTGCACACATGAATATACTTTGAGTAATTTAAAATTTGCTCTAGAGGTTGAACCAAAAAATCAAGATTTAATTAATTATTACGATCAAGTTGTAGAAAAGAGGGATAGAAACGAATATACGCTACCTTCTACAATTGAAAAAGAGTTGAATATTAACCCTTTTTTAAGATCATCTATAGAAGAAGTTAGAAAAAGTGCAGAAATATATTCTTCAAAAGCAAATCTTGATGATGTTGGTGTATTAGCTGTTATTCGCTCCTGGAAGGACAATTTTTAAGATTTTTTTTCATTTGAAAATGCTTAATATCAATTCCAACATCTATTTTTCCTAAGTTTACATAACCTAATTTAGAATAAAATATAACGGCATTTTCTCTCGCATTTAAAATAATCTTATTTCGATAATTATTTAAGGAATGTATTTCAAGCTTGTGAACAATTGCATTTCCCACACCTTTTTTTCGAAAGTTTTTATCTACAGCCATGTATCTAATTTGAGATTCTTTTATATTTACAAAGTGCAATCTACCAACACCAATAATTTTCCCTTTATTATTAGTAGCCATAACATGATAACTTATTTTTTCTAGTTTATCGCGTATAGTGCTTCTATGAAGGCCTATTGGTTTTCTTAAAATTTTATATCGGAATAAAAAATATTCTCTCCACTCTCGATAAGAAGAAGGTGATTTTAAATTGAAATTCATCTATTTTTTATAAATCACCTTTGGCTCTCACTTCACTTTGATTTATAGTGAATTTCTCTCCATACCTAGCTTCTAGTTTTTTTTGGTTTTCAAGTATTACTTCAGTAGGATCTAAATTAAGAGCCATGCAAGCGGTAACCCAATACCACATGATATCGCCAAGTTCTCGCTTCATATGAAAAATATTATCTTCATCTGCGGGCTTACCTTGCAAAAACATTTTTTTTACAATTTCTGTAAACTCCCCGGCTTCACTGCTTAAACCAAGTGCAGCAGTAAGTATTCTTGGTGCGTCAATATCTGAATCATTTTGTATTTTGTCTATTACTTCTTTTAAGGAATTAATATCTAAACTAGGTTCGCTTGTAACTTTAGTGACAAAATCACAATAGGTATCAAAGATTTTTTTTGTATCGTTCATGGTGTTACCTCTTTGTTTGATAATATAATAATTATATTTAAAAAGCATTTCATAATTTAATTTGATTAAAGTGGTTTTTTAAGTTTTTATAATTATCACAATGTAATTAAGGAGTAGGATATGTCTAGATTTAAAGATAAATTTGCAATTATTTCTGGCGGAGCATCTGGAATGGGCGCTGCAACAGCAAAAAGATTTGTTGAGGAAGGTGGATCAGTTGTAACGCTGGATTTAAATGAAGAACTAGGAATTAAGGTTGCTGAAGATATCGGCGATTCTTGTGAGTTTTTTAAGGCAGATGTATCTAAAGCAGAGGACTGGGATAGACTCGAAAAACATCTTGGTGAAAGATTTACCAAAATAACTTCAGTTGTTAATGCTGCAGGAATTAGTGAACCGGCAACAGTAGAAGACGAGACAGTTGAGCATTGGGATAGGGTACATGCTATAAATGGAACTTCAGTTTTTTTAGGCTGTCAATTTGCTGTTAAAGCAATGAAGGATGGTGAAGGAACGATAGTAAACTTTGCATCTTCTTTAGCTACAAGACCAAAACCATTTGTAATAGCTTATAATTATAGTAAAGCAGGGGTTTTGGTATTAACTAGAACTGTTGCACTTCATTGTGCTGAAATGGGTTACAAAATAAGATGTAATGCTGTTCAACCTGGAGCTATTAATACTCCTATGATGCAAAGATATGTTCAAGCGGCTGAAAATTCTGAACAACAACTTTCCGAATTTGCTGCGTCTCATCCCATGAATAGAGTTGGTGAACCAGAAGAAGTAGTAAATGCAGTATTATTTTTAGCTTCTGAAGACTCAGCATTTACAACGGGAGATTCAATTTCTGTTGACGGTGGGGTGATTGCTATATAATTGTTAATACATTGAAATTAAACAATTTAGGTTAAAATGACTGAAAAATTAGATGTTTTAGTAGTTGGTGCAGGTATTTCAGGAATTGGCGCTGGATATCACCTGCAAAATAAATGCCCTGATGCAAAATTTGTTATCCTCGAAGGAAGAGATAAAATAGGTGGTACATGGGATTTATTTAAATATCCTGGTATCAGATCTGATTCAGATATGTATACTTTAGGGTTTAATTTTAAGCCTTGGAAAGAGCAAGAGGCTATTGCAGATGCTCCTTCAATTTTGAAATATTTAAATGAGACTGTAGAAGAATTTAATTTAAAAAATAAAATAAGATTCGGAAAATATGTAAAAAAGGCAAATTGGTCTAGTTCAACGAATTCCTGGACAGTTGATGTGGAGGATAAATCTACTGGAGAATTATCCCAAATTTCTTGTAATTTTATATTTATGTGCTCTGGTTATTATAGTTACAAAGAAGGTTACACTCCTCAATTTGATGGAATAGAGAATTTCAATGGAGATGTTGTTCATCCACAAAAATGGGATGAAAACTTTGATTATTCTAATAAAAAAATAGTTGTTATTGGAAGTGGAGCTACAGCCGTAACAATTGTTCCAGAGATGGCTAAGAAAGCTGAGCATGTAACTATGCTTCAAAGATCCCCTACCTATGTTGTCGCTGCACCAGAAAAAGATAAATTAGCAAATAATTTGAGAAAATATATGCCGCTGAAGTTAGCTTATTTGCTTATCAGATGGAGAAATATTTTAAGACAACAGTATTACTTTCGCCTTTGTAAAAAATATCCAAATGGCGTTAAGAACGCTATTATTCGAGAGGCAAAAAAGAGGCTTGGTTCAGATTTTGATGTAAAAACTCATTTTACCCCAAATTATAATCCATGGGATCAAAGAATGTGCCTTGTGCCAGACGGAGATCTTTTTGAACAAATTAAAAAAGGAAAAGCTTCTGTAGTAACAGATCATATTAAAAATATTACTGAAAGCGGAATATTATTAAACTCAGGTAAAGAGTTAAAGGCAGATGTAATTGTTACTGCTACAGGCTTAAATTTGGAAATGTTAAGTAATGTTGATTTTGTAGTTGATAATAATACTATAGATATATCGAAGACGGTTACATATAAAGGTATGATGTATAGTGGAGTACCTAATCTAGCTAGTACATTTGGATATACTAATGCTTCCTGGACACTTGGTGCTGATTTAACTTCAGAATATGTCTGTAGAATAATTAATCATATGAAGAAAAATCAATATGATGTAGTTTGCCCTCAGTCGAATGATGAAATTGAAACGGATCCTGATTATCTAAACCTCTCTTCAGGGTATATTAAAAGATCATTAGATATATTTCCACAGCAAGGAAAAAAAGCGCCGTGGAGAAATAATCAAAATTTCTTAAAAGATGTTTTCCAAATTAGATACGGTCGTATTGATGATGGAGAAATTTCCTTTTCAAAAAATTCTTAATTT
>Ga0209036_1000189_pt1 | contig 25171 bp, 28 predicted proteins | sample MarorgKNORR_S2LV_3_FD_188222 | JGI IMG/M metagenome (GOLD analysis project Ga0209036, IMG submission 188222) | Marine microbial communities from the Southern Atlantic Ocean, analyzing organic carbon cycling - DCM_A/KNORR_S2/LV (SPAdes) (version 2) | ecosystem: Environmental > Aquatic > Marine >... | reverse complement strand
CAGCTTGCGCCTCCGATTGAAGCTTGATGGTGGACGCTGGGGGATTTGAACCCCCGGCCCCCTGGTTGCAAACCAGGTGCTCTTCCAAGCTGAGCTAAGCGCCCCGTGAGTCTGCCGACCGAGCAGGGGTTCTTGAGTTCGACCGTCGTAAAGTGAGTCTCAGTTATCGCTTCGAGGAGAAATCAATAGTGAGACGAGTAAGATGGAAACTCCTGCTGTAATCACCACGATACCTCTGAGAAGAGATTCAGATTCTTCTGAGTCAGTAGGTGTTTCAGGATCTTGTGGGACAAGTGTATTTTGTTGGCTGTGGTCGTCTATCGAGAATACAGCATAAAACGGAGTTTGAGTGACTTGTTCGTAGAATTTTATCTCATGAATCATTGATATGTTACCTGGAAGTAAGCCATTTTCAGGTGCTAACAGGACCGTTGTAGATGTGTTACAACTCTCGTCGACCTTGTGACCTGTTTCGTTTAATTCACAGGAAGTGTACATCCAATCAGTGTAGATATCATCAATAGAATCGAAAGCCCCATCCGAATCCGCATCAATTAGGATTCTGTGGCTTGCATTTTCTCTCGAGTCATGATTACGGAAGAAAATAGAATCGGTTTCGACGAGTATGCCAGCTTCAATCGACGAAGGTATAGCGCCTTCCGAGCCAAGGATTACTGTGTACTCCTTTTGATCATGAGCAGTCACAGATGAGCTTACTAGAAGGCTCAATGTCACTACTACAAGCAACCAGCCAGTACGCTTCACGACTCTCCGTATCGCGGCAAAGACTTCAACATGACTCGGACGTTCGGGCGGATGATGGACACCGAGCGGCTCCTTATCGCAGGGGGATTAGCGGTTACTCTTCTAATTGGAGGAGTGGCGATAATGATGCTCGAAGATGGAGAATCTTTGACCTCAGATAGCCCGTCTTCAATGATTGACCCGTTGGTTCAATACGACGAGGGGCATGACCATCGAAATGCAAGTCAACACGTCTTCTACACCGATAATATCCAACCTGTTTCATTCAACCCACTAACTGCACCGGGCAATGCCGAAGTGCAAGTGGCCGATTCCCCCGATGGTCGAACCTATGCATACCTTGCCGGATGGTCAGAAATGCATATTGTCGATGTGACAAATCCAGCAAATACCACTGTAACTGGAGTATACGTCGACCCAAATACACAAGTTTTGGATGTGAAATATCTAGAGTACAATGGCCGTGAATACATTATCGTTCAGAATCAATTGGTAGATGCCGGCAATGCAGACCCTAATGTTGGTCAGTGGGGCGATCCTGCTCAAGTTACCGTGACTTTGGTTGATGTCACTGACAAGACCGATCCTACGTTTGTCGATGCTTGGTATGATGCTGATCATCCAAGTGGACCTCACAACCTCTACACCCACATGATTGATGGAGAATGGTACATTTTCGTAGCGAATCCAGATTACGAAGCCTGTGATGTTGGTCAGGGAGATGCGTGTGGTGGAATTACCATCGCCCATCTAAACTTCGGGCTTTGGGGTGACTTGCCTAGAATTGTAAAGGTGGGCGAAGCAGAAGTAAGTTGGGAAACTACTCTTGGGGGCTGGATATACATTCACGATATGACCGTTCAGACTTGGCCTGGTGAGGACCAGAGTGATCCTCGCTATGGCCGCACCTACGTCTACGGAGCATACTGGGAAGCCGGTCTGAGAATCTTCGATGTGAGTGATGTCCCACACCCTCAAAATAGTCCAGAACAATATCTCTGGCACGGTTCACTATGTCGTATGTCCGGCGGTACTCAAGCCGGCTGTACATGGAGAGCACCTGAAGTTGGGGCTTGGATGGAATTCGCCGATCTAGATGGGGACGGAGAAATGGATTGTGGTTGCACCAGCAATGAAAATGGTGGACGCGCCTCCTACATTCACTACGCCGAACCAATTGATAAGATGGTAGATGCAAGTCACTTAGGCTATCCTGCTGGAAAAATGCACATGACTTTCCTAGCCACTGAAGTGCTTTCGACTGAAATCGGAACAGGTATGGGATATTTGTTGGACACCACCGATTACGAAGTATTGAACGGAAAAGTCACTTTCATGCCGAAGTTAATCCATGGTTATGAGATTCCTTTTGCCGAGGATCATTTCATCCCATCCGGAGAAGAATGGTTACTCTTCAGCCCTCACAATGCTGATCACGAAATCTTCCAAACCGGTCTGCCAAATATGCCAGACCATAGCTATGGAGGGGCATGGGATGGTCGAATATATCTCTCGAGTTACCACGCAGGATTATGGGTTGTAGACATTGAAACTCTGATGATTTTGGGACTAGAAGAAGGAAAGAATCGTTCAGTGGCTCATATGGAAGCTACGATTGGTTATCACTTACCTCATGGTCAAGACGGAGTCCCTCTGGATAGTTCGTACTACGACTTTGGATGGACTCCATTCCTGTGGGCAGCTGAATACCACGACGGATACACCTATCTTTCCTGTATCACAACTGGACTATACATTGTCCAACTCGATATTGATGCACCATATGGTATTCCTCTGGAAACATGACTAAGCCAGAATGTCACTAAATCCCGCCCTCTCTTAGAGGGCGCTTAGGACCGTTGCATTCAATTGCTAGACGAATACCGCCAAAGCCACAGCCAATGGTGAGAACATGACTAGTAGTTATCTAAACCCCATGATTCTGATGACTTTCCTTATGCTTGCAGCGCCACTAAGTGGTTGTATTGGCGTATTCGAACCCGATGCCGATGATTCAGAGAGTTGGGAATGGATTGATCCTGTCACTGAAATCGAAGATGGAAATCACTCTCACAATGATTTACTTGCTCACAGGCTTGCAACTCCAAATGCTCAGCTTATTGATTATCACAACCTGAATTGTGATGGAAATGTCAAACCTCCAGCAGAATTGGATAACGTGGCTGGAAGGCCTTGTTTTGATGAATTCAAGAATACAGGACCTACTCCTGGAGATAATTCAGAAATCGCAATCGAAGGGAATTTCCTAGACGATTGTGAAATTTATGGAGATGGAACAGGTGGATGCTTCGCATACGTGTCTTCATACAACCAATTCGAAATACTTGATATCAGCAGGCCTAACGATATCCGACTACTGTCAACTTACTACGCAGAAATAGCCAGAATGATTGACATCAAGGTGACCTCAGACAATAATTGGGTTTTGGTAAATCACGAATTAACCAACTCAGAACTAGATCCAATTCCAAATGATGACGACGCCAACAGTGGGGCAAATAGACTTGATCTGATTTATGTTGGAGATAAGACGAGTCCAATCAAGGTCGCCGAATGGGATAACCCTCCTGCTGGATTCCACAACCAAGATTTGCATGTCTATTGCGACTGGGAGCCTGCAAATCCAACTGCCCTGTGGCAAGATGATTGTCACCTTTTCCTATTCGGAGCGGATCCTTATCCGGAAATGGTTGAAGGATCGAGTGGAACATTCTACAAAGGCACTCAAGTGTTCTATGCACTAATCGATTTCGAGGGGCTGAATCCCACAAACAACAATGAACAACAAAACGCAAGCAGAGAAATCATTCGTTGGGGTGGATATACTCCCGAACCACAGACAACTTGTGGAGGATCTATTTTCAATCACGATAACGTGTTTTTCATTCATCCGATAACCAAACAAAAGATGTTGGCAGTCTCATACTGGGGTGCAGGATTGAGACTTGTAGATGTGTCAGAACCACCTCAACTTGCAGACCCTCTAGGTATTTCCTGGCCTCCTGAAACCGGCCGCTGGCTCGGTTGCCCCACAGATGATGCAGGATGGTATGGGCCTGATGGCGGTGGCCATGCAAACATGGATCCTGATGTTTGGTTGAATGCAAATGATGGAAATGACAACATCCACTATGCAGTCCCACAAGACAATCTTATTTGTTCGGGAATCAGTGAGTATGACCCTGTAGAGACTTGGCCTGAACATTGTGGAACAGGACCTACTGATGCTACATACAGTGAGAATTGGAGGCACTACACTTACATTGCTCCGGAATATGGATCCAACGCAAACCACACAGGATTCATTTGGACCATAGATACAACTGATCCAACGAAGCCATTCTTAGTTTCCAAGTGGAAGTTACCAGGCGAAAGCACCCTAGCTGATGGGACAACACATCCTCATCACTACATACCAGGTGGATACATATTCAGTCCTCACAATGGAGATACTGGTTTGAGTGGTCACGTGTATTGGACCCACTATCATGCGGGTGTGTGGATAACTGACCACGGTCATATATGGGATGAGTTAGTTTGGGAAAACGGCTACCCAGAACCCGATAGAGGATTCCAAGCAATAACTCAACTCGCACCATCTCACACCCTCGGATATTACTTGCCGGCGGGACCAGATTGGATAGAAGATCCGACAAATACCCTCGGCTACGATATGGCTGATTGTTGGGCGTCTTGTATGATTCCATTCGACTGGGGTCTACAATATGATCCAAGAGGGTTCGTTTTCATCTCTGAGATGGTCAGTGGTGTATATGTGGTTCAGTTTGACGAAGATTATGATTCAAGATATGATTATCCAGCTCTATGGTCAGTAGAGGCATCTGATGAATGAGGTGGAAACTAATGCGTGTTAGGATCGCATTGGTAATGGCAGCTGTATTATTGATGGCTCCAACCGCATCCGCTCATGGTGCTAACACATTCGCGTTCATCATGAGAAATAATTCAGTGCAGCCAGACGAAGCCTCAGTTCAACAAAATGATACCTTGATTTTTTACAATGTAGTAGATAGGAATCGCACCCTTACATTTTCTACCGAAGGGAAAAATGGCACTATAGATTGGGAGTGTGAGACTGGTCCCTCAAATTCGACAACTACCGATGATGAATGTCGAGTATGGCTTGACCCAGAGTACTACAACCCTACCATATTGGAAATACAGATTTTCAACAATGGAACCCTATGGCATATTGTCAATGTAACCATACTATTGGATAACCATACAGAAAATGGACCTCCAGAAGGTGGTTTTACATTGCCCGGAGGTGGGCAAGAGCCGTCCGAACCAAGCGATGGAATTGAATATGAAAACATCTTACTTATGGGTGCAATTCTGTCATTTACAGCTGCCGCCTGTATTTGGGTGATGAGGAACAATCTCAGAGAAAATTCGAATAACATAGCAAAGGAGGACGAGGAAGAATGAGAATCGATACACGTGTCCTTTCGGCTATTCTTGTCACTGTTGGTCTGCTAACGGCAGGATGTATGGGGGATGAAGAAAGCCCATTTTACGGTGAAGAAATAAAGCCAGAAATACCCGTAGAGGACTTCATTTTGCTTGATGAGGATGGTGAACCTTACGCCTTGAGCGAACTAGAAGGAAAAGTCATCGTTATCGCTTTCCTATTCACACGATGTCCGGATATTTGTCCAATTGTAAGTGCCAACTTACACTATGTTGCTGAGCAATTAGGAGATTCATATGGTGAAGATGTAGCAATCCTATCAATCACCGTAGACCCATGGACTGACAACTCCACTGTGTTGAAACAATACTCAGATGATCGAGGATTCCATTGGCCACACCTTACGGGTAGTTTGGAAGAATTACAACCGGTGTGGATTAATTTTGATGTTGGATTAACCACTTATGATTCTGATCAAGATGGAGATGGGGTGGCTGATGGATTTGATCTCTGTGCAGATACACCTGAAGGCGAAGAAGTCGATGACGAGGGATGCGGGGTCGATACTCAACAGTCAGAGGATGCCGCAGTCACCGTCAAGCACCATCCACTAAGTTACTGGGTAGACCATACCACAGGAACAATCATTGTTGACAAGAATTTCAATCAAAGAGTTTGGTGGGGAGACACCGATTGGAATGCAGAAATGGTTCTAGAAGACATACTGTATCTACTCGAGGAATGAAGATGCGTCGAAAAATATTCGCGATTATCCTTGTTTCAATCATGCTATCTGGGTGTTTAGGGCAGAATGACAATGATATCGAGTTCAATGGGATAGAATATCGAGAACCACCCGATGCACCTGATTTCACTCTACTCGACCAAAATGGCCAGGAATTCACTCTTTCTGATCTAGAAGGGAAGATTGTCGTTGTGGCTTTTGTATACACTAGTTGCCCCGATATTTGTCTCGCTATTTCAGCAAATATGGCTTGGGCAAAAGCAAATCTCGGTGATGCGAGTGATGATGTTGTCTTCGTCTCAGTTACAATTGATCCCGCTCGTGACACAGTACAACATCTGTCACAATGGACTGAATCTAGAGGGTATAACTGGACACACCTGACAGCTGAAAGACCAAGTGTTCTGTTGGATGTTTATTCCTCATGGAATGTGATTGTTGACGATGAACACATTGCAGCCAGTGTACCACCTGAAGGTGCAATCAATCGAGTGGTATTCCTAAATTCAAGCAACGACACAATTGTTGTAGATTATCTAAACTCAAATTTACAAGTATCTGATACCGTCACTGATTTAGACAACAAAGCAAGAAATTCTGCTGAAGTCAATTTCTCGACTGAAGGGTGGACGTTGATGAATTGGAATCACACCTCTTGGACGTGGCAACAATCAGACGAAGGTTATCTTGACCAATTCGCTACACAGGATGACCACCTAGCTTGGGTAGCTTCAGGTGCAAACACCTCTCTGCTTCCGGTAGGTGTAGATTGTAATGGTAAAGGCTGGGTTATGGGTGAAGGTTCGAGTGCTCATTGCATGTGCGATGAAGGCTATGAGCGTCCGAATGGAGATTACCTGTCCTGTGTCTTAGAAGGCTCGGCAGATGGTGAGGAAACCAATCCACATGAGGAGTCATTGGGCGATTACGAAATAGGTCACTCGACAGTAACTTTTGTCCTAGATAAACAATTGCGAAAGAGATTAGCTTGGACTGGTACGGCTTGGGAATTAGACCTCTTCGTAGAAGATTTACAAAACCTAGCGAATGAGTGACATTGAGGGGAACCTAAGCATCTAGTATGGATGTAGGAAAATAGCAAGTTTACTTTTTACGTTAAATATGGGGAGAAGTTGCATGGACAAAGAGCAGGTCAGAAGCCTAACATTGGCTTTTTTGATGATTGGTAGCGTCATGCTAGGGCTTTTCTTTATTGGAGTGGAAACCGATGTTTCAGATCGTCCCCCGACAATTACTGCGGAAGAACCTGGAGATTTTCTAGTCGGAGAGGTGACAAGCGTCACAGTTACTGTTACCGACGAATCTGTTGATGAAATATACCTTGAAGTGTCTTTGAATAATGCAAAATTACCCGACACCTACCTCGATGAAAATGGACAATATGTAGTCGACATCACCGGACTAAATCCGGGCACTCATTCACTAAGCATTTTAGCACGAGATTACCTGAATCAGGAGACTAACTGGGAAACTCAATTTACAATTTCGTATCCAGATGAAGGAGACACAGAAATTATTCTTGATGACTTAGTAACCAATATTCAACATGGAGATGATGCAATTCTAACGGGAAACCTATCACATTCAACGATTGAATCATGTGATTTTATTTGGTCTGATTCTAATATTGAAGAAGAACAATTGAACGTCCCAATTGATGACAATGGGGGTTTCTCAATGATATTCTCAGAGATAACTGAAAATTTGACAATCACAATGGACGCTAAATGTGGCATTAACATCCTAACGGCGGATAGAGTTACTGTGAATTACATCGTTCAATCATCGGAAAGCGATAATGGGAATTCAACAAACGAAGACAACGACACAGTATAGCAACCCGAAGATGAGGAGACTCATCGTGCTGAGTTCTGGAACAATAGTTTGCACTGTCACGGAGATGGTGTAACAGGCATCGATGACTACAATACTACTGAATTTGATAACCATATTTGTACATTAGAATACGAATATAATGAAACTCACATCATAATTCAGGCTAACGGACTTCCAGCTCATGATTTAGAGTCAGGGCCGGGATGTTGTACTTCTGCACAAGATCATGTATGGACAATTCCCTTAGAACCAACAAATAACTCTGAGTGCAAACCCTCTATATCGAGTGATGGTTGTGAAATGGCTCCAGAAAGAGGTCCCGTGGCTTTCGCGGTCAACGGAGTTCCCATATTCGGTCCAGAAGATGGGCCTGGAGGAGATGCTGTGGCTGGGCAAGAAGGGGAATATGAAGAAGATAGACAACATGTTTGGCTCGGTTTATGTCATGGCCACTCAGGCCCAGGAGGCGAGTATCATTATCATGCAGATGCAAACTGCGTTCATTGGCACCCTGATGAAGAACAATCTTGGAGAGATTATAGTTTAGAATCTTCAAGAACAATCAATGAACATTCGGGAATAGTCGGATTTGCTTTTGATGGATATCCAATTTATGGATTTGTAGGGTGGGGCGAAGCTGGTGAAGTCTCAGAAATGACCTCTTCATATCGATTGAAGGAAGGAGAAACGGGATATAACGGAATTGAGGATTATGAGTATGTTGCAGGTTTGGGTGACTTAGACTCCTGTAATGGACAATATGGCGCAACCCCTGATTTCCCTGAAGGAATATATCACTATCATTCAACATGGGTAAATGGTGAAGAGGATTTGGGATTCCCTTACTTCATCCTCTGTTACAGAGGCATTGCTGAAACTAGTAATTACGACTCGGGACAGGGACAAGGAGGAGATACAGATTGTTCTGGTTACGGAGAAACTTGGGGACCTGGTATTGGACCTCCACCAGATGGTTGCGGAGGAGGCCCCGGAAGTGGACAAGGACAATCAAGTGAGTCTGTATCAATTGCAATCCCGTGGTTCAACAATCCTCCCAATTCAGGAGCTATATTGTTGACATTGCTAATGATGGCAGTTGTTTCCGGAAGTGAATGGCAGATTTTTAGAGGAAGTAAAGATTCAACAATCACAGTATCGGCATCTTAGATAGTCGCTCAAGGTCCGGTTGATACAACTCTCGAATGTCATCCAAACCTAAGACAAGCATTGCAAGACGTTCCAGGCCCATTCCCCATGCACATACTGGCCATTCTGTACCAAGTGGTTCTGTAACCTCTGGCCTGAATATTCCAGAGCCACCTAATTCTAGCCACTCACCGCGCCAGAAAACTTCTACCTCGACGGAAGGCTCAGTGTAAGGGAAGTAGGCAGGACGTACACGAACATCGGGATATCCCATCTTTGCATAGAAGGTTTTGAGAGTAGAAATTAGCATTGGAAGATTGGCATCAGGTTCGTGAATGATACCCTCGATTTGGTGGAATTCTGGTAGATGAGTGCGGTCAATTGTCTCTTGTCTAAATACACGACCGATACCAAAAACTCGGCTTGGGACATGCGGATTTTCTGCTATATGACGTATTGTATTGACGGTCGTATGAGTCCTCAATAAGCCCTTTTGAGCTTCCTCTTTATCGAATTCCACACCCCATCCTTTACTTCCTGTATCGTGTCCATGTTCATGCACCTTAGCCCATAGATCAAGCATTTCAGGGGCAACTTCTACCTTTTCTGGATCGTTTAGATAAAATGTATCTTGCATGGTTCTAGCAGGGTGAGATTGAGGAATAAATAGAGCATCCATATTCCAACCTGCTGATTGGACATAATCTCCCTCGATTTCGGAGAATCCCATTTCCAAGAACACTGAGCGAATCCTCTCTATGAGAGCTTGCATAGGGTGAGGTCTGCCACCGGCAGGAATAGGCGCTGGCGCATTTACATCAAATGGCTTGAATTCAGCATCTCTCCAAGATTCTCCTTGAAGCAGTTCAGGTGTGATCTCACCGATTTGTTGAACTTCTTCTAAGCCTTCTGTGTTGTATTCAACACCGGCCTTAGTTAAAGTCCAATTTCTTGTTATTGTATCTTCAATTTCAATTAAACCCTTTCTACCCTGAAAATGGTCGATTAGAGAAGAATCAAGAGAATCTGCATCATGCTGGGAATCTTCTAAGCTTTGGATGAATGAGGTTCGCGATTCTATAGTCGCAGTGACCTCTTTTTCACCCTCCCAGACAAAAGAACCAGATTCGACCTTTACTCCTAAGGATTTCAGCAGTCCTACACCTGGTCCGGCCTCATGGCGTTCAAAACCGGCTGAGAACAAACCTTGCATGTTTCTTTCAGATTCTTCAGCTTGTAGTAGCCAATTCCAAATCCGAGCCTCTAGCAAGCCATTTGAAGCGGCTTTTTTACCTTCCCGGCCAAGCCCCACAGAGCGAGACGAGGACTCACTGATTTCGATAAGTCCAGCCTCGTGCAGTGCTTGACCTGCACCTGCGACGTGGACTTGATCACTCCATTCTGTCACCTCCAGAATTTCTGAAAGTGTCCAGTTGCGGGAGGCATCTGAAAGTAATGCTCGAAGCATTCTGCGCTCGTTATTTCCCAGACTCAACACCTCACCTCGAACTCTTCGCTGATAGCGTCTCGCTTTGATGCTTGCTTTGAAATAAGCCATTCATTCCTCTTCTGCCACCCAGAGTGTAGTTTTGCATTCTACGCAATTGTAGAATGATGGTTTCTTGCCATTAACCCATTCTAGATGCCCACAACGACCGCACAGAATCGAGGTTTTTATCGGCGGATCTAACGACGTATCGACACGATACATAGCTCGTCCAGCATCAGGCATTTTCACAGCGTCGGGAGCCCAAGTGGCTAATTCCTCAGGGTCTACTGATGATTCATCTGGCATTCCTAATCCGAAGATTAGCAAGCCGGCTCCAGCGATAGACAATGGCGCACCTATTGCTATAGCAAATGTATCTCCGGCGGTACCAAAAACAATGCCTGCACCAAGAAGTATACAGGTCCAAGCAGCAATTACCAAGTTCAATTTCCTGTGGGAAGTTGAGTTCGACATAGTAATCGATAATATTCCGAGGAGCAATTAGGCATTCAACTTGGCCCTGTTTTGGCTAGACTTCTATGTGCAGGGTTCAAGAATCGAATGTGGTCAGCGAGGGTTGCTGCCTCAGTAGCTCAGACTGGTAGAGCATCTGATTTGTAATCAGACGGCCGGGGGTTCGAATCCCTCCTGGGGCTCCATTTTCTCCTCTAGATTAGGCCTAAGTCGGACTGTGTTCAGAAAAAGGTCAAGTCCGATATAGAGGGGGATTGATTCGTGAGTGCGGTTATACTGGATGGTAAGGCGTTGGGATTGCGTATTGAGGCGCATCTAGCAGAGAGGGTGGCTGCTCTCAAGAATTCAGGAATTGAGCCTCATCTTGCTGTTGTATTGGCTGGAGATGACCCCGCAAGTCACGTCTATGTTAGAAACAAACAACGAGCTTGTGAAAGATGTGGAATAAAAAGCACTAGAATTGATCTCCCAAATGATGTCTCTCAAGAGCAATTAATGCGGGTTGTTGCAAACCTAAACTCAGATGAATCCGTCCATGGTATACTTGTTCAGAGCCCTACTCCCGAAGGGACCGATGAGTTAGCCATAACCGAAACAATTGATCCCTCAAAAGATGTAGATGGGTTCCACCCCACTAATCTTGGAAGATTGGTAATGGGTCTGACAGATGGTTTGCTACCCTGTACCCCTGCCGGTGTTATTCAGATAATTGAGGATGCCAATATCGATTTAACCGGGAAGAAGGCAGTAGTTATCGGACGTTCAAGGATAGTTGGCATGCCCCTTGCACTGCTACTGGCGCAGAAAGGAGTTGATGCTACTGTGACAATTGCCCACTCTAGAACCGAGGATATTGGAGAGATTTGTCGTACTGCGGACCTAGTAGTTGCCGCAATTGGAAGGGCCGAGACGATTCAAGCTGATTGGATAAAGCCAGGAGCAACTGTAATCGATGTTGGAATTAATCGGGTCGTTGATGAATCAAGAGACAGCGGTAGCCGTCTTGCTGGAGATGTAGACCCCGCTGTATCAGAAGTTGCAGGATATATGACACCGGTACCAGGCGGAGTTGGTCCGATGACCATATCTATGCTGATGAGTAATACAGTTAGGGCTGCTGAAATGCTATTGGATTAGAATACACCAAGCTCAAACTTTCCATCTTCAGTAGCATGGATTTTTGGATCCCAAAGCGGAGTAAAGGTGAGATTTACGTGAGCGCTTTCTATGCCCTTCGTAGTGAGAGCGGCCCGGTGCACTGCGGCCATTAATTCGGGTGCGACTGGACAACCTGGGCTTGTCAGGGTCATATCAATTTCAGCGTGCTCGCCATCAATTCTGACTTCGTAAATCAGCCCTAAATCGATAACTGAAATTTTCATTTCAGGGTCTTCTACATCGAAAAGAGATTCCCGAACAGATGCCTCGTCGACCAAAATTACACCATCCTCTCGGCTTCTGAACGGACTCGCTCAAACATATTCAAAAATCCATTTGCTCTACTAGGAGTCAAAGAATTACGAATTCCCATTGCGTCTGCATAGTCTGGAGAAAATTGGGATACCTCATTTGGGCGCATGCCGTTTACCGCCATTGCGGTTACTGACATCAATCCCTGAACTATCTGCGCGTCTGCGCCACCACGCATGAGGAAATTACCCGATTCATCCCGGCTACATACGACGTGTGCTCTCGATTGACAGCCATGGACTTGGTTATCTTCATTCCATTCATCAGGAGGTAATGGGCTCGGGTGCTTCTTTGCATACTCAAAAAGCAATTCATAGCGTTCCATTGAATCAAAGCAATCGTCAAACTCCTCGACTACTGAGTCAAGATGCTCGGGCCATCGCCTCTCCGCCATGACTAACCCTCACGATTGGTTCTATTCAATATGACGAGTGAATTATCTTCCTCAAGCAAATCGCTCACAAACATATCTCAAGTGCTCAACAAAGGCCTGCGCCTCATCTAAAGTGTTGTAAATCCAAAATGAGGCGCGATTTGTCGATGGGACTCCTAATGCATCCATCAGAGGTTGAGCACAATGGTGCCCGGTTCTAACCGCGAAACCGCCCTCATCCAATAGAATCGCTAAATCTTGGGATTGGATTGAATCATGTAGGAAAGAAACTGCACCGCTAGAGTTTGGATGATTGGGGTCGCCAAAGACACGAATACCTGGTATCTCAAGCATCTGATCGGCGGTCCAAGAGGAAATATCGTGTATGTGAGCGTGAACCTCCTTCATATCGAATTGGCTTAGCCATTCTACCGCAGCACCCCAACCAATAGCCTCTGCAATTCTAGGAGTGCCTGTCTCAAACATTGCATGGCCTTCTTGGAATGTTGTTCCCTTTGTTGAGACTCTTCTAATCATTGAACCACCGGTCATAAAAGGCCCCATTTCAGCCATCGCATCAGATTTTACCAATATACAACCAATACCGGTTGGACCAGCCATTTTGTGGGCAGAAATGGCAACAAAATCTGCACCCATATTGTCGAAGAATATTCTCTCATGGGGTGCACCCTGAGCACAATCAAGAAGCACACGGGCGCCTACTGCCTGAGACTTCTCAATAATCTCTTCAACGGGATTACGGATCCCTAGTACATTGCTAGTATGAACTACACATACAAGTTTAGCATCTTCAAGAGCTACTTCAAAGGCCTCCATATCAAGAGTGAATGTTTTAGAGTTGATTGGAACATATCGAACCTCAATCCCTTTCTCTTTGTTTAGTTCCTGCCAAGGAACAATATCTGCGTGGTGCTCCATTTCAGTAACTACGACCACGTCATCTCGTTGCAGATTGTATCGTGCCCAGCCATAGGCAACGAGGTTGATTGCCTCGGTTGCTCCACTTGTGTAAATCATGTTTTCAGGGGTTGTGCCAAAGTAGCGAGAAATCTTGCTTCTAGCTTCTTCTAGCGCAGTGGTTGCCTCATCTGCTAAGGTATGATTAGCGCGATGAGCATTGGAATTGTATTCCTCGTAATATCTACTCATTGCATCGATAACAACTTGAGGTTTTTGCGAGGTAGCAGCGTTGTCAAAATAGACTAATTTCTTACCATTAGGCAAGACCCGATCTAGGATTGGAAAGTCTGCTCGAATAGCCTCGATATCTAGACTCATGACTTGACCTCTTGAATCGGCGATTAGACACCTCAATATCAATAGGTGGGATATATTATCTAAACAATTCAAAAAAGTAGCAGTAAAATGACCATGTTTATCCACTGAGACTTGCCTCAGGTATTTGATGGCAACAACGTCGGGACAAGATGTGGTCGATTCTCTCGGTAGACGTGACCTAAATCAAGATGGTTCCGTAATTAATCTTGCAATAGTAGGGAGTAGTCGATTTTACGATTTTGAAGTATTTGAAAACGCAATTAATCACTGGGTAGAAAAGAATGGATATCCCGATTTAATTATCGTTGGAGGAGCGAGTGGAGTCGACTACATGGCAGAAAGATGGGCTGACAATAGTTCTATCGAAATCGCAGTGTTTACAGAAGAATGGAGTGACCCGACTAGAAGCTTAGTTGATCAAGGGAGAGCAGAGGCTCCAAACTCACTTACTGAAAAAATACTGAAAGGCGCATCGCATATTTTGGCGATGCCTTCACCAACAAGTAAATGGACAAGAATTGTCATTGATTTAGCAGCCGAAAGAGGGATTCCAACCTCAATTGTTGAAGTTCAGTGATACTAATCTGTTGAAGTATGGATAGCCCCTCGGGACACCATGGCGAAATTCCTGATGATTACCGCGACCTCCGGTACCAACCTAGAATTGGCAGAAAGATTTGCAGATGTTGCTAAAGACAAAGGTCACCATGCAGACATAGTTGATTTGGCTGCAATGGACTTACCTATGTTCACCGTAGTACGTTCTTCTGACCCTGAACAATCTCCTGATGTTTCAGAACTAACAGAACAAATGATCGATGCCGATGCTTGGATCGTTGTAGCTCCAGAATACAATGGCTCTTTCCCGCCTACACTGAATAATGCAATAGCTTGGCTTTCACGTGATTGGCAGAACTTTCGAAAGATGTGCACAGGTAAGCCAGTAGGTCTTGCCACTCATAGTGGTGGAGGAGGTGCACATGTAATCATGGCAATGAGAAGTATGTTCGCTTTCCTTGGAGCCGATGTAATGGGAAGATCCTTGACATCGGGTAGAAACAAAGATGCTAACCCAGAGACAATCGATGTAATGGTGGACAACCTCGCTCGATGATTTTTACTTTGAATGAAATAAACTGGTGCTCCTGCCGGGATTTGAACCCGGGTCGCCGGGATGAAAACCCGGAATGATGGACCGTGCTACACCACAGGAGCGATGACCGTCCGAGATACAACTCACAAATAATCGAATTGGTTAGAATCATTCTTCTTCGACCAAGAGGTCTTTCCACCAGCGAGATGCTGGAATCACAATGATTAGCCCCAAAATTGAGACTATGCTGAAGGTTATCGCGCCTTCTACACCTGTCATTGAGGATTTCATTGACTCCCCATAAATCCCTAATAACACACCTGGAATCCCAAATCTAAGCCCTCTGCCAACAATTCCAGCTGCCACAAATAAGCGTAAGTCCATTCGACCAGCTCCTGCAATCCAGGCTAGAGCCTTGTAAGGTATGGGTGAGACTGCTGCAATGAATATTCCAGCAGAACCATATCTTTCAACTAATACATTCAATCTTACAATAGTTGATTCAGAAACAAATTTTTCTAGGAACCAACCTCCTCCGTACATACCAATTCCATATCCTGCAAGCGCCCCAAGAACACTGGAAATCGTTGCAATCAAGACTACAGTCGCCACTACAAATCCGTTATTTGCCTCTAGAATCATACTCCAAACTAAAGGATCGGGAGGGATTGGTTGTAACGCTGCCTCTGTGAAGGTTAGAATAGCAAGACCGAGGTATCCAAGACCATTAGCCCACTCTATTGCAGAGTCTACGAGTCCCTCGGGTAGGATGTCCATCAAACCCGGCCTCTAACCGATTTACGATGAAGGTTACCACCCTATGTCGCTGGGCAACAACTCTACCCCACCCCTGATATGTTGGTCCATCTAGCCCTAAGTATGGCCGAGCAGCGTGTACTCGACACTGCTGCTCTAATCGCTTGGCCGATATCTGAATTATCTGGCGGTCTGATAGTTAGTCACCAGGAAGACGAATTATTACGAATTTCACCTGATAGAGCCGCTCTTTTGGAAAGTATGGGGTTAGTATTTTGTCAACCAAATCAAGATTCAATCGATTTGACCTTAGATGCGGCGAAACAAAGCGGAGATATTAGTGGAATTTCTGAAACCGACCTTGCCTTGGTTTCACTGGCATTAGAAAGATCGGCACAACTCATTACAGATGATTACCGAATGCAAAATATCGCAAGTTTCCTTGGCATAGAATGGCAAGGAGTGAGTGAAGTTGGGATTAGAGAGGTTTGGTCTTGGAACTTGGTATGTAGTGGCTGTAAAAGTGAATATGACGCCCCAGAATCAACCAATGCAAAACAAAAAAATTTTGGTGTGTGCCACGATTGTGGTGCAGCACTCAGATTGAAGAGAAAGAAATGAGAAAGGATTACTCATTCTCTTTAGCAACATCGTCACTGATGCCACCTCGATCCATGTCGATTTCTGCGCTAGAAGGGGAGTTGATATCTGCAACGCCCGCTTGGAATTCACCTTTCGCTCTACCTAAATTTCTTGCTAGTTCTGGGATTCTTTTGGCACCAAAAAGGAATATGGCCAATATCCCGATGATAATCAATTCAGTGCTTCCAATCATCTTTCTCAACCACTGGGTGCGGTAGCCCTCTCTCAAAGTCTTCGGCAAAGAAAACAGTATTTTGTCAGTTTTTTTAGTCAACCACCAGAAACCGGCGGCAAGAATGCGATTTCTGAAGCATCTGATAGACTTGCGTCCAAATCCGCTCCAATTACGCCATTAATTGCAACTCTGAGTCCTGATTCTAGCATCGTAGTCAAACGAAATCTATCGATTAAGTCCCTAGTGCTTGAACCCTGTAGTAAAGCGACCTCTATTTCTCGCTGACCCATCGACTCGGCCAAAGGCCCAAAAAATAGCATTTTGACCTTGATTGCGAGATCGCCTTCATCCATGTGTCCCCCAAAGGTAAGTGGGCAATATATCCAACCCATCGCCGCGTAGAATCTAAACACCTTGCTTGATGCAAGGCAGATTATGAAGGGAGTCAAGGCTGTGGCCTTCGATTGTGATGGAGTATTAGCTGCAAATGATTCATCATGGCAGAATATTCACGATTATTTTGGAACAGAAAACAAAGAGATGCTCGCCAAATTCATCCGTAAAGAAGTCACAGAGGAGGAATTTGTTTTGGACGATATCCGCCTTTGGAGAGAAGTCCAGCCAGAAATACATCGAGATGATATCATGAGATGTTACTCAGGAATTAAATTGATGCCCGGAGCAAGGGAAGTTGTACAGGAATTGCAAAATCGCGGGATTTTGGTTGCTATTGTCTCTTCAGGTGTAGACTTACTTATCGGTTCGATCGCAAATATACTCAAGGTTGACGATTGGGCTGCAAATGGATTTGAATGGGACGAAGAAGGATGGCTGATCGGTTCGAAGTCCACTGTAGTTCAATCGCATGATAAAGGGATTACAGTAGAAAAATTTGCCAGAATTAATTCCATTAACCCGGAAAATATCGTTTCGGTTGGAGATTCAGGACCCGACCTTTCAATGATGATTCCTGGTTCTCGATTCATAGGATTTAATCCCGCTCCAAACAGAGGTGCAGAAGATTTTGTCAAAGCAGGAGTGCCTATAATTGAAGGCCAAGATTTGAGAGGTATATGGCAGCCTATGTTTGGTGAGCCATTTCCCGAATGAAGGTCAAGCAAAGGGTATGCTAGCCGATTCATGGGTATGCAAATTGATGACCGTCAAAATACATGGCTTTGGTTGGAAGCCCAGCATCCTTTGGTAATCGGTTTGATCCTGCCAAGTCGATGAGTGAACTATTGTTGTACCCTTGTGATTTCCTACATAATGACCATGGACGTGGCCTGTGACAAAAATGTCTGGAGTTTGTTGAATAACCATTCTATCCTCAGGTTCTGGAGATAAGGGGGTTTTTCCACCCCATGATGGAGCCAGATGTCTCCTTTCCAACATGGCTCTCATTGCCATTTCTGGTTTTGAATACGTCACTGAACGGAGACCTGCGACAAAGTCATCGATACTTTTCCCGTGATAAGACAGAATTCTAACCCCATGTAAACTGAATTCGCACGGATTACCTACGAATACTGCGTCAGAGTAATCCTGTTGCACTTCAGGGTCTAGTGCCGGTTGAGGTTCTGCAGGGCGAACCGCATCATGATTACCAGGCAAAATTACCACATCCACCCAATCGGGGAGTCCCTCCAAAAGTCGTGCTAGTTCACCATATTGGGCAAACAGGTCTGTAATCGCTAGGTGCCTTTCCTGACCTGGATAAATTCCTACTCCATCTACTCCATCTCCACTGAGAACGAAATATTTCACTGTTCTAGCTAAAGGGTCTGTGTTGAACCATTCAATCATCTTCTCCCATTGAGGACCCAAGAATGTCTTTGATCCAACGTGAACATCGGAAAGAAAGGCGGCGGAGACTGCTTGATCTTCTCCCGCTGTGGCCTTGGAGTGCTGCCTCATAGGGGGAAGATGGATGTTACTAACCATGAACAGGGGGCTTCTTTCTCCAAGTAGGAAGTACCCACTAACTCCAACCACATCGTCATTCATCAGTCCATCCAAAGCAGGATGAAGGGGGCCTGCCCCCGATGGTGGACGTAGCGAACATTGGATATTTTGAGTTTCATCTTCTAAGGCAAAAGACAAGTTTCCTGCACGAGTAAAGCGAGATTCAGAGGCTAGACCAACTAGGGTGATTTCGTAATCTTTTGACGTATGCCTTTGTCGATTACGCCATGCTTCGGCAATACTAACTGGTCGACGAGGTAGTGCTCCGCCTGAAATCAGTTGATTACGGATTTGCTTCAATCGATCTCCGAAAAATGATTGGATATCGGTCATTTTCCCTTCAGTTCTAGACGACCCGGTGATATCGAAATGAATTTCTATTTCAGCATCAATATCAGAGGCCTTCATGGGGAAATCTTGCATGCGGTAATGGTCTAATCCGTGTGGCCTAGGAACAGGTGAAGGTTCATTTTGGGTGATTGGAGCAATCGTCCTACCAATAGCCTGACCCGTTTCTGGCCTAGCCAAGGTTGCTTGAAGTGTTCGGGGATTTCTTTGGGTTGAAACCTCGGCTTCAGTAATGGTTTCCTCAGTCGGCACTATGGTAAGTAATTCGTCAATACTTTGACTTGTCAACAATCGTGTACTACTTGCGGTTGCGGCTTCGATTAAAGGTGAAAGGTGTGTTAACTCCTCAATCTTTGTTTGGGCATCTCTACCCATTACAACAAGTCCTGCGGCGGCGAGGGTTCGACTCTTTTCCGCCCAAGACTCAGCCGCCATATGCCATAGGTCACACAGGACCGCTCATGATGATATCGCCTAGTACGGCTCATAGAGCCGAATTATGGAATATTACTCATCCCAATCTGTCAGAGATGCTAAATCCACCTTCTGAATCTCATCGGCTACGGTCTCAGTTTCCCAATCTGCCCATGACAGATTTCCTTGCCACTGCTCAGACTTTGGATCCATGGATTCAGGCTCTTGCTCTTCGCCGCCTTCAACACGACTTTCGACGGCGGCGAGACGCTCCTCGTCTTCTACGACTCGATCTAGAAGTTCCAAAGAAAGTCTAAGTGCGAATGATACGAACGACTTCTTGTTATCTAAACGATCATTTTCCCCGAAATCTCTCCTACGTACTATGAATTGATCTCCGGCTGTTACAGCAACGTGGACAAGTCCTACTTCTTTGGTAGATGTTGCTCCACCCGGTCCAGCGATACCAGTGATAGCAATTGATACCTCGGCATTAGAGCGATACCGAGCTCCTCGAGCCATTTGCAAAGCCACTTGGTGAGATACTGCTCCGGCTTCTCCTTGGTCAAATGCGGATTTCTCTACACCAAGTTCTCGCATTTTTGCTTCATTATTGTAGACCACCCAACCTTGGTCAAACCAATTGGTTGCACCAGAGATATCTGTGAAGGTTGAGGCAAGTAATCCACCTGTACAAGACTCGGCGATTGCAATGCTCCACCCTCTCTTTCGGAGTCTTCGGCTCAACCGCGAGGCGAGCGCTGCAGTCTCTTCGACCACGACCGTCCGCTCGGCCCGTCCTTCTTGACTCTTTACATGCGGAAAATGGAGATTTTTGGTGGGCCCGACCGGAATTGAACCGGTGATCTTCGCTTTGTAAGAGCGACGTCATAACCCCTAGACCACGGGCCCTGAGTGAGAACGCGGACGCAATGTGTTCAAATGATTGGTGGTCGAATAACCTGCCTGAAGGCGAACCTATGAACCCCTTAGAAGACTTGGTTAACAGACTTCGAAAAAGTGGTATTCCTCTGGAAAATGAGGTGGCTGAAGCAATGCAACATGTGTTCATTGGGTCTTTTACAGACCACGAATTAGATGGATTTTGGCATGATAGGCCTGTTCCCTTCCTAATCACTCAGAATGATGTCTCGAAAACTATCTCCGCGCCACACATGATTGCGACACTACTTCACCACCTTGAGTTGCGCACGGGTCAACATGTCTTGTTGATTGGAGCCAAAGGAGGATATCTAGCCGCGTTAATCGACCATATCATCGGAAAAGATGGCATGGTAACTGTTCTCGAACCTCATCCAGAGGTACTATACCACACGGAGGAAAGATTAGAATTTCATGATTCGAAAGGGCTGATTCGTGTCTTACCAGTCAGCTCACTGGAGGATAATGACGAGGCAAATAGAGTTCTTGATCGCGTTTTGATTACCGGCGCAGTAAGGGAAATTCCGCAAACCGTAGCAGGTATGGTGGAAGAAGGAGGATTCGTTCTAGGGCCATTTGGTGGACCCATACAACAAAACCTACTGAAGCGAGAAAGGCAAGGTGACGGTTGGTTGGACACAGAACTTGGAAATGTTATCTTTGGCCCAATGGACCTTTCGGAGGCCGAACGAGACCCGTTGGACCCACGAGCACTTGCGGACCATATCGAAGATGCACTGAACATTATTGTTGAAATGATTGAAATCGATAATGAAACCATTCAAAGAATCGAAGAATTAGTGGATTCTCTTCGAGGTATGCCTGCGGATATACCACCATTGAACGAGGATGCTACCGAGGACGATTTAGCGGAGCACCCAGTTTTTGAATTACTCATGGCAGAGATGGAGTGGCTACAACCTATGTGGCCTCTATTCGGGCAATTACTGGCTATAGACATAGAATCTCCAGCTGACTGGGATGATGATGAACCTCCAATGGTTGGAGGCCATGAAGACCTAGTTCCATGAGTTAAGACCGTTGTAGAGTTTCGGTTCGTAAGTGCGTAGTGTTCATGCCATGCTTTTGATTCGCCGACAATATGAGTGTAAGGCCTGCCTTGGCCAAGTTGAACCATAGCGATGTGAGACAGCGTCGAAGAGCCGTAAGACATCTATTCGAATTGAATGACCCAGAAGCATTGAATGGATTTGAAAAATTACTCGATGATCCTGATCCTTGGTTCAGAGAAAAGGCCTTAGAAGCAATAGAAAAGTGGGCCGCTAGCAAAGACCTAGTTTTGATTGAAAAACTATCTCAGTCACGAGATAACACTAGAAGATTGTTAGCTGCAAGGATTGCGATTAGAGCAGGTGGCGCTGGTCAAGTAATCCTTGGCAAACTTTCATCCGACAATGAGCCAAATATTAGATTGGCCGCTTGGAAAGCTAGAATTAATTCTGATGAAAGTTCGATTACAGAAGCCATAGTTGTCGAGGATAGGGCGGTCAGGAGGGCTGTAGCACAGCGAGTTTCTTCTTTGGAGAGAGTGGATTCAAACATTATTTTGCAACTTCTTTCTGATGAGTCAGAAACCGTTAGAGCCTCTGCAATTGGAATAATTGAAGGGGATTCGTGGACTTACAATGAAGAAATTGAAAACCGACTAAATGAATTGATTGCAGAATCAAGCGGTGAAATTAAGGCCCGTATAGCTAGTATTCTCCTTGCTTCATCACCAAATCGGATAGAGTCTTGGATTAGAGACCCTAACACAGCTTTCGTAAATCGCTTCTCTCGTAGCCTACGAGATACAGATTGGACTTCTATAGAGGGATTTCATGATACGCTGAAATCCAATGCGTCAGAGATGTTGTTGATTCGTCTATTACGTGGAGAGAGGAGCGAATCTGGAGCAATCCTAAGAAACGAGCTTTTGAACGATGATTCACGCTCAGAGGAGATGCGTTCGCAACTTATTGAGGATTTAATCGGGAGGCCTATTTCCGAAACGACTCTTTCTATTGTTAACGAACTTGCTAAATCTGATTTGGAGTTAATTTCATCCTCTGCAAAAAATCTCCTAGCAGAGCAATAAGTGTATTCAATTACCAATCGCCGGTTGTCTCAACCTAGACAAAGGAATAGCGATTGGTGGAAGATGGTCGGATAGGCGATGTCGGCTTGTCTTTGGATTCATCAACTCACCAGAAAGTGCAGCATCTATTACGTCCTGTTTAGAGATTGAATCACGACCACAATTAGGCCAAACGTCTAGTTCAATAGAGTCATCTTCGAGATAATCGATTAAAACACATGGTACGCAGAGTAAACCAATCCTTTGTGCAACGTGATATCGGTGGTGGCCATCAAGGATTGTACCGGTTGTCCGATCTAGGAGAAGTGGCTTTGTGTAAGCGTTCCAACGATGAGTTACACGCTCTAATTGATCCACCTTTTTATGGATGATTTGTTCATGAGGGCGAAGGACCTCGAGGGGTACCAACTCGACCTCCATGGCCTCCGAAAACGGACATCACAGATAGGCATAATGCCCGACGGGTTGATGTTTAGAACGCTAGGGGGCATGTCATGGGCGGTCTATTGAGCCAACTTGCCGCTTCAGATAGGCGAGTCTTAGAACAGCTATCTGAGCATGGTGAGGCTTGGATTGTTGGCGGCTGGGTCAGAGATTCATTACAGGGGTTAAATCCCAAAGAAATGGATATTGCAACAAATTTACACCCAGATGTAGTCATCGACTTATTTGACAAAACTGTTCCAGTAGGGGCTGCATTTGGAACCATTCTGGTACTAGATGAAGATTCTGAGAAATCTTGGGAAGTGACCACATTACGCAGCGAAGGCACCTACGGAGATGGCCGTAGACCAGATAAGGTGGAATTTGGTGAGGATATTATCGAAGATTTGGCACGTCGAGATTTTACCATTAATGCCATGGCTCTCGATCCTAAAACTGGTGAAATTATTGATGAATTTGGTGGGCTTGATGATTTGAATGCAGGAATTATTCGTGCGGTTGGAAATGCTCACGAGAGAATATCTGAAGATGGCCTGAGGATAATGAGAACATTCCGCTTCCTAGATTCTGGTGAATTGGGATTTAGACAAATAGATGAGAATCTACAAGCCGCAATAACAGATAATCTGCACATGCTTGGAAGAGTCTCCTCAGAACGAAAGTGGGCTGAGTTATCGAGAATTTTTCAAGGAAAAAAGAATATCCAAGTGGTCGAATTAATGAAGCATTTTGGCGTCTTGACTCAAATATTGCCAGGAACAAATTTTTCTACAGTCGAGCGTTTTTCCGAATCACCTGTAGTCAATCTCGCGATTTTATGCTCTATGGACAGTCGTTCAGGAACTTCCCTAGCTGATCATCTCCAGCAGGCACTCAGGTTATCCAATGAGGAATCTTCGACAATTCGATTTTTACACGATTTACAAATTGAAGACCTAAGTCATGAGATGAACTCTTTCAGAAGATTTAACGCCGCCTTGTCAGATTCTATGAAGAAAGATGTAATGGCATACTTCGGGCAGAAAGGAGAAGAATTTCTGGAAGCGTCTTCTAAACTTGAGCCTCTGAATGCAGGCAATAAACCTTTGATTGATGGAGAGAAATTGATGAGGGTTACAGGTTTGCAACCGGGTATCAGACTCGGCCGACTAAAGGGCTGGCTTCACAGGAGACAAATAGAAGAGAATCTCTCTGATGCTGATGAAGTGTTATCGCTACTGAAAACAATTGATTGGGAATCAGAAGAACCTGATTCTTGGCCATCTTTAGCTTGGCCGTAATCACAATTCGCCCAAGTATTCGACATACTCGTTTGCATCTAAGAATTGGTCTTCATCAAATCCATCATGAGGTTTAACAATCAGAAACCATCCGTCTCCGTAAGCGTCATCATTTGCAAGATCTGCATTATCTTCGACCTCTCCATTAAGTTCGAGGACCTTGCAAGGGAACGGAGAATTAATCAAGACTCTATCGGATACTGTACGGAGAGTGACTAGTAAATCTCCCATACCTATTTCGTCACCAGTCGAAATTGATTCTGGGCTGGATTCTTCTTCTCCATCATCTCGTATTCCTGCAGTCCCTTCATCGTCCAAGATAAATTCACTAGTATCTTGTGGATGAGGTAGAATTACGCGGACCACATCTCCGTAATCTGCGCGTAAGAATTCCGACATTCCTACCTTTACCGTACCGTCTTTCTCATCTAGCAATTGAAGCCAAAGATGTTCAAGTGTGTAACGGCGATCATGAGCAACTCCAAATTCGAAGTAGTCCGAGTCAGACATACTAATCTCCGAACGGGTCGCCTATGGTCTCCAATTTGAATGATTCGTTCTAGAAATATGCTGGTTATCGCAAATTACGATGTATTAACAATGTGACCTTTCTCCGTGGTGCGGGGAACTGATATGGACTTCGCTGAAACGGAAGAACAAAGCATGATTCGAGAGATGGTTCGAGACTTTGCTGAGGAGGTTCTAGCGCCGACATGCTTGGTAAGAGATCGTGACCAAAAACCACCTCTAGATGAATGGAAAACATTCTGTGAATATGGATTACAAGGTATAACAATCCCTGAAGAATTTGGGGGAAATCCCATCGATGATATTTCAGAAGCAATCATCATAGAAGAGTTAGCCAGAGTAGACCCCTCTTTCTCAGTTATGTTCTGTGTGCATGTTGGGCTTTGCTCAATGACCATCGCATTGCATGGAAATG
>Ga0209036_1000188_pt1 | contig 25211 bp, 23 predicted proteins | sample MarorgKNORR_S2LV_3_FD_188222 | JGI IMG/M metagenome (GOLD analysis project Ga0209036, IMG submission 188222) | Marine microbial communities from the Southern Atlantic Ocean, analyzing organic carbon cycling - DCM_A/KNORR_S2/LV (SPAdes) (version 2) | ecosystem: Environmental > Aquatic > Marine >... | reverse complement strand
AACAAAATTATCATTAGATAGAATCCTACTAACCAAACCAATACTCTCAGCCTCCTTAGCATCCATCATTCTTCCTGTTAAACACATATCCATTGATTTTGATTTACCAATAAATCTAGTAAGTCTTTGTGTCCCTCCAGCTCCGGGGCTTACACCAAGATTGATTTCTGGTTGACCAAATTTTGCACTCTCAGAGGCTATCATAAAATCACACATCATGGCTAATTCACAACCACCCCCAAGTGCATAACCTGAAACAGCTGCAATAGTTGGCTTCCTGCATCGTGAAATTCTTTCCCAATTTCTAGTAATAAAATCTTCTTTATAAACATCCATATAAGATTTTGGTTGCATCTGCTTTATGTCTGCACCAGCAGCAAATGCTTTTTCTGAACCTGTAAGAATTAGACACTTTAAATTAGTATTTTCCTCATATTGATCAACAACTTTTGACAATTCATCCATCAAATCATCATTCAAAGCATTAAGAGCTTCTGGTCTATTCAATGTTGCAATAATTATGTCTTCTCTAATTTCAGTTAATACATTTTTTTCTGTCATAAAGTTCCTCTCACATAAATCTCTATTATCAATTAAACAATTGTCTATAAAAGTATAGCAGTAAATTTATTTTAAATTTACTTTTTTTGACATGAAGGACAGAAGAATGTTGACCGATTAGATTGAACTATTCTTGTGATTCTTGATGAACAACCTTTTGAAATACATTTCTTACCATCTCGTCCATAGACATTAAATGTACTTTGAAAATATCCCATCTTACCTTGAGTATTGACATAATCTCTTAACGAAGAGCCACCTAACATTATTGATGACTTGATAATTCTTTTAATATTTTTAATTAAATGATTAAGTTCCTTTTTGGGCGTTTTATCTTTATTTACTAATTTTTTTGCAGATAATAACGGAGAAATACCAGACTTAAATAATGCCTCACAAACATAAATATTACCTAATCCTGCGATAATTTTTTGATCCATTAAAACATTTTTTATATTTCTTTCTTTATTATGAAGCAATAAAGATAAATTTTTTGCATTACAGTCTTTTGACAAAGGCTCATAGCCAAGATTTTTTAACCGATTATGTTCAGAGGTACTGTCGTTATGTAATAGTATATATCCAAATCTTCTTGGATCATTATAAATGACAACAAATTTTTCAGTTTTTAAAATAAAATGATCATGTTTAATTTTCTTATTATTAAGAAATAATTTCTTTTCAATTATTCTATAACTACCTGACATGCCCAAATGAGAAATAATTTTAATATCATTTGAAAGAGTAAATATTATATATTTTGCTCTTCGTGTTATTGATAGGATGTATTCGCCAGTTATTCTTTTTATAAAATTTTTATCATAAGGAAAACGCAATTTCTTATCCGATATCTCAACTTTAAGGATTTTTTGACCTAATAAGTCTCTTTTTAGACCTTCTTTTGTTGTTTCTACTTCAGGTAACTCAGGCATTATTTTAATCTTTCTATCTAGAACTAATCCTTACAACAAGCTATGTTCGCGAAATAAGGAATTATAGTAATGAATAAAAATGATTTTGGATATGAGCAAGTAGAAAAGGAAGAGCATTATAATAAAGTGCAAGATGTATTTAATAATGTGGCAAATGAATACGATCTTATGAACGACTTTATGTCGTTTGGTTTACATAGAAATTGGAAAAAAGAATTCGTTGATTTAATAGAAATTAATGATGAAAAAGAGACAAAGATATTAGACTTAGCAGGCGGGACAGGTGATATAGCTAAAAGAATTCTGAAAAATCACCCCAACACTTCAATAGAAGTTATTGATAAAAACTTTATGATGTTAAAAGAGTCTAATGCAAAAAATAATATCTTTAAATATAATAAGATTAATCTCATTTGTGGTGATGGAGAAAGCATACCCCTAAATGATAATTCTGTTGATGTAGTAACTTTATCTTTCGGGATAAGAAATATGACTGATAGATTAAAGTGTTTAGAAGAATGTTATCGGGTTTTAAAGCCGGAAGGTCTTTTCCTGTGCATGGAATTTTCAATGCCTGAAAATTATACTTTGAGAAATATTTATGATGCTTGGTCATTTTTTGTCATACCTAAATTAGGAAAGTTAATAGCTAAATCTGAGGACTCCTACAAATATCTTGTAGAGAGCATAAGAACATTCCCAAAGCCAGAAGAATTTGTTGATATTCTAGAAAAAGCCAATTTTAAAAGAACTTCAATAAAACAACTTAGTGGTAATATCGTTTGTATCTATAAAAGTAGGAAAATTTAATGTTTGGGTTTTATAGAATTATTAATCTAGTTCCAGCTCTCAGAGCAATTATTTCTGAGGAAAGTTTGATACCAAAAAATAATCAAAACAAGGTCCCTTTTTTATTCAAAACTCTAAAGCTTTTATTATTTGTAAAAAAAAATAAAAATACAGATTTATCAAAAACTTTAAGGAAACTAGGTCCAACTTGGATCAAACTTGGACAATTCCTATCAACTAGGCCGGATATTATTGGTAAAGATCTCTCAGATAAACTCAAAAAATTACAAGATAAAGTTGAACCATTTACAATAACAAAAGCTAAAGAAATACTCCAAAAGGAATTTAAAGAGGATTATGAAGATATTTTTATAGAAATAATGCCTTCAGAGGCTGCAGCTTCAATTGCACAAGTTCATAAAGGAAAAGTAAAATTAAATAATGAAAAATATGATGTAGCGGTAAAAATTTTAAGACCAAATATAGAAAGAGAAATAAAAAGAGATTTAAGAAATTTCTTCGTTACGGCTAAAATTATGGAAAGATTTTCCAAAGAGGCAAAAAGGCTAAGATTAGTCGAGGTCGTTAAAACCTTGGCAGAGAGTCTTAGTATGGAAATAGATCTAAGATTAGAAGCTGCTGCTCAATCAGAAATAAGAGAAAATATCATTAATGACGATTACTTTAGTGTTCCAGATGTTTATTGGGATCTGACAAGAAAGAATATATTAATTTCTGACTGGGTAGATGCAATACCAGCAAAAGATATGAATAAAATCACTGAAGAAGGTTTTAATAAAAAGAAAATAGGAAAAAATATACTAAAAACTTTTCTTACCACATCCATACGTGATGGGTTATTTCACGCAGACATGCACCAAGGTAATCTTTTTATTGAAAAAGAGGAAAAAATTATAGCTGTAGATTTTGGCATAGTTGGTCACCTCGATTTTGAAAGCAAACAATACCTAAATAATATTTTACTTGGTTTTATTAATAGAGATTATGACAAAATTGCTAATGTGCATTTTGAAGCAGGTTATGTGCCTGAAACAGAAGATAAGAAAAAATTTGCACAAGCACTAAGATCTATAGGAGAGCCTATTCAAGGAAAAGAGGCTAGTGATATATCTATTGGAAATCTTCTCACACAACTTTTTGAAATTACTAATCAATTTAATATGAAAACACAACCTCAATTACTTCTGCTTCAAAAAACTATGGTTGTTGTTGAAGGCGTGGCAAGAGAATATGATCCAAATTTAAATATATGGACTGAATCGGAACCAATATTGAATGAATTAAGTAAAATAGACTTTGTAAATAAATTTAATTTTTCGACTGATGAAGTTGTTAATCGAGCTAAGGATATCATTTTAAATCTTCCCAAAAATATCGATGGCGTTAAGAAAAATATAAACCAAATGGGAAAAATAATTGATTATCAGGGAATAAAAATACACCCAGAAAGTCTAAATAGTCTAAATAACACTAATAATAACTTATTGTTTTATATAATTATTCTTCTTTTGATTATAATTTTAATAATTTCAATTTTTTAATTTTAAAATATCCTACACATTTGAATTTAATGGATTTATATTCCATTTGTAAATTTTGAGAGAATAATGAAAAAGATATTGTTAATTATAACTGGTGGTATTGCCTCATATAGAGCTCTTGATTTGATAAGAGAAATCAAAAGATCAGGAGATGATGTGACTTGCGTAATGACAAAAAGTGCATGTGAGTTTGTTCAACCAATATCCTTTGCAACATTATCAAAAAATAAAGTCTATACAGAGCTTTTTGATTTAAACAATGAATCTGAAATAGGTCATATAAATTTATCTAGAGAATCTGATTTAATTGTAATTGTTCCTGCTACAGCAAATACCCTATATAAAATTGCTAATGGAGTTGCTGATGATTTAGCTAGCACTATTATGTTAGCCTCAAATAAACCTACATTAATAGCGCCTTCAATGAATGTAAAAATGTGGGAAAACCAAAATACAATTGCTAATGTTTTAAAACTCAAAGAACAAGGTATTCACTTTATAGGGCCTAACAAGGGTGAAATGGCATGCGGTGAAGTAGGCTATGGCAAAATGGCATCAGTTCAGGAAATCAAAAAGGAAATTGATTATCTTCTTAAGCCAGGTATCTTAACCGGAAAAAAGGCTTTAGTAACATCTGGACCGACAATTGAACAAATCGACCCTGTCAGATTTATATCAAATAATTCTTCTGGTAAACAAGGGCATGCAATTGCAGATGCATTAAGAAGGCATGGAGCTGATACAAATCTAATCAGCGGACCTGTAAATATCAAAGATCCAGAAAATGTAAAAGTAACAAAAGTAAATTCTGCTGAGGAAATGCTCCATGAATGTAGGGAAAGCCTCCCAGTTAATATTGCTGTATTTGCTGCTGCAGTTTCAGATTGGAGATGCTCAAATACTTCTAATATTAAGATAAAGAAGACCCCTGAGAATGATGAGTTAAATCTAAATCTTGAAAAAAATCAGGATATTTTAAAAGAGATAAGTACATTAAATAAGAATAGACCTGATCTAGTAATTGGCTTTTCTCTTGAAACGGATAATCTTATTGAAACAGCAAAAGAAAAATTAAAGAATAAATCTTGCGATTGGATAGTTGCTAATGGTCATTATAATGGTAAAGAAAGTGTTTTTGATAGTGATATGAATTCAGTGAAATTAGTTGAAAATGATAATCTTGAAGATTGGGGCTACCTAACAAAAAATGATGTAGCTGAAAAACTATGCATAAAGATTTCAAAATTCTTTAATGAGGCTGCTTAGTGGCAAATGATCATGATCTTGAAAAATATTCACGCCAAATAATTCTCAATGAAATAGGTCACGAGGGACAGGAAAAAATTAAAAGAGTAAGTATACTTGTTATTGGCGCAGGTGGCTTAGGGTCTTCAGTTATACAATATTTAAGTGCAGCAGGTGTTGGAAAAATTGGTATTGTGGATGACGATAAAGTTGAGCTTTCAAATCTAAATAGGCAATTAATTTACGCGGAAAATGATTTAGGGGAAAGTAAGGTAGATGCTGCTAAAAATTACATATCAAAATCAAATCCTTCCATAGAAATAGAAACTTATAAAATACGTATAGATGAAAAGAATTTGCCAGATATAATAGATGATTATGATTTTATTGCAGATTGTTCAGATAATATAGAGACCAGATTATCCATAAATGATACATGTATAAAATATAAAAAAACTTGGGTGATGGCTGCGGTTGGAGGCTTTTTTGGACAAATAGCTTCATTCCAATCAATTAAAAATAATACTTCAAATTCAACATATAGAGATCTCATGAAACACAAAATCTTTGATGAGGCAGGTTGTGATAATATAGGAACTATTGGATCAGTTGTAGGTGCGGTCGGGGGAATGCAAGCAACAGAAATATTAAAACTCATAATTGGAAATAAAGAAAATTTAGTTAACAAAATTCTTATTTTTGATTTCATAACATTTCAGAGTAAGACACTAAGAATTAATTCGATATAAGCAAAATGAATAGCGAAATAAAATATAAAAAAATAAATTATTTACTCTCGTTATTTCTTTTATTATTTAATTTTTTATTTTCATTTCCTGTTTTTTCAGAAATAACATCTATTGAATGGTTATCGTTAAAGTATGATAAAACCTATCTTCGATCTGGTCCTTCAAGACAAAATAAGGTTTTATGGACTTATAAAAAAAAGGGTTTACCAATTAAGGTTATAAGAAAAAAAGGTGATTGGTATGAGGTAGAGATGCCTGAAAGAATTACAGGATGGATAAGCTCTACACAAATTTCATTTAAGAGAAGAGTACTCGTAATTTCAGATGAATTAATAGACATAAGAAGAAAAGAACAAAGAACCTCAAAGGTAATTGCAAAAGTTGGAAAGAATGTAGTTGGTGAATTGATAGGTTGTCAAAAAACAATTTGCAAAATTGATTATTATAAGATTGAAGGTTTTATCGAAAAAGAATTTTTGTGGGGAGTAGATTAATTTGTGGAGCCAAATAATTGACTCCACAAATTTATTAAAATTAATATAAATCAGAGTTCATAACTTTATTCCAAGCAGAAATAAAATCAGAAACAAATTTATCTTTTGAGTCTTCTTGAGCATAAAGTTCAGCAATAGCTCTTAACTGAGAATTTGAACCAAAAACTAAATCAACTCTTGAAGCGGATGAAACTTTATCACCTGTTGTTCTATCAATAGATTCAAAAGAATTACCAGTTCCATTAGTCTGCCAAGACACTGACATGTCTAATAACTTTGTCAAATAATCGTTTGTTAATTCATTTGGATTTTCTGAAAAATTGCCATACCCATTATGAGTTATGCCTAATGATCTTAATCCACCAAGCAATACTGTCATTTCTGGAGCTGTTAATCCAAGAAGTTGAGCTCTATCAAGCATCATTTCTTCTGCTTTAACATCAAGACCATCCCGATGGTAATTTCTAAAACCATCAGAAAGCGGTTCTAGATAAGCAAAAGAGTCTATGTCTGTTTGATCTTGAGATGAATCACCTCGACCAGGAGTAAAATCTAAAGTCTTGCCAGAAGCTTTTTCAATTCCAAGATTTCCGCCAAGAATTATAATATCTGCAATTGATGCTCCTGTTTCTGAAGAAATAGTTTCGTAAACTGATAAAACTTTTTCAAGTTGCTCTGGTTTATTAACCTCCCAATTTTTTTGAGGTTCAAGTCTTATGCGAGCACCATTTGCTCCGCCTCTGAGGTCTGAGCCTCTAAATGTTGAGGCACTTGCCCAAGCGGTTTCGACAAGTTCTTGAATACTTAAACTAGATTCCTCAATTTTACTTTTGACAGATTTCACATCATAATCTTTATTTCCAGTAGGCACAGGATCCTGCCAAATCAATTCTTCGGTAGGGGCTTCTGGTCCAATATAATTTGTTATTGGGCCCATATCTCTATGTAAAAGCTTGAACCATGCTCTTGCAAATGCATCGGCAAATTCATCGGGATTTTCATGAAATCTTTTAGAAATCTCTTTATAAATTGGATCTTCTCTTAGAGCTATATCAGTAGTAGCCATCATAGTAGGTACTTTTTTTGATGAGTCATGAGCATCCGGAGCCATATCTTCATCTTTCTGGTCTTTTGCAAACCACTGGTGTGCTCCCGCAGGGCTTTTGCCTAATTCCCAATCATATCCGAAAAGCAAATCAAAATATCCATTATCCCATTTGATAGGATCTGCAGTCCATGCGCCTTCAAGACCACTTGTTATTGCATCACCACCAACACCAGAACCGTGTTCATTTTTCCAACCAAATCCCATTGATTCAATTGGAGCACCTTCGGGCTCTACTCCAACATTTGATTCTAATGATGCACCATGTGCCTTACCAAAGGTATGTCCTCCAGCAATTAAAGCCACGGTTTCTTCATCATTCATCGCCATTCTTCCAAATGTTTCTCTGATATCTTTTGCGCTAGCCAGTGGATCAGGGTTTCCATCGGGACCCTGAGGATTAACATAAATCAATCCCATTTGAACAGCAGCAAGTGGGTTATCTAATTCTCTTTCACCTTGATATCTGTTATTCGTAAGCCATTCCTTTTCAACGCCCCATAGAATATCTTCTTCTGGACCCCAAATGTCTTCACGACCACCGCTGAATCCAAATGTTTTACCACCCATAGATTCAATAGCAACATTTCCCGATAAGATTAAAAGATCAGCCCAACTAATTTTATTTCCATATTTCTGTTTTATAGGCCATAGCAAACGTCTTGCTTTATCTAAGTTTCCATTATCTGGCCAACTGTTTAATGGTGCAAAACGCATAGATCCAGTTCCTCCACCACCACGTCCATCTGTGCTTCGGTATGTGCCTGCAGCATGCCATGTAAGACGAATAAAAAATGGGCCGTAATGACCATAATCCGCTGGCCACCATTCTTGAGAATCAGTCATCAAATCATTCAAATCTTTCTTCAAAGCATCATAGTCAAGTTTTTTAAATTCTTCTCTATAATCGAAATCTTCACCAAGGGGATTTGATTTCCTATCATGTTGATGAAGTATTCCTAAATTTAATTGATCAGGCCACCAATCTTTATTGGCAGTACCAGTTGAACTATTACTGGTCATAGCTCCGTGCATAACAGGGCATTTACTTTCATTTTCAGTTGCATTACTCATGTTTTATTCTCCAAACATTTTTATTAAATTAAACCTTAATTAAAATCTCAACTTTTTTTACATCGTCTTCTTTTATTGTCTTAGGTAATGATAAATCAATATCCTCAGGCACAATATCGTAAAGTTTACGATCCTTGGTATCATATATATGAAAATGATCTGATGTGTTTGTATCAAACCATGAGCGGTCATCATCTATCATTACTTTTGAGATTAGGCCTTTTGCGTAAAAATCATTTAAGACATTATATATTGTACCAGCAGAAATTTTAACACCACTCTCAGAACATTTTTTTTCAACAATGTCTGCGGAAAAGTGCCAATTTTCTTGTCTAAACAATATATCAAAAATTGCAATTCTTTGCTTTGTGGGCCTTAAATTACTTTGTCTTAAAATATTTTTGATTTTTTCATAGGGCATAATTTTTTTTACCTTTTTTATAGTTTAGAGTCAATTTAAAGTAGAAAAAAAATCTTTTTCTTACTAAGCAACAATTAATGTGATAAATGACTGAAGTTAGGAATAAAATGGAACAAAAAAATAACTATAACTATGAAGATCTTTTAACTTGCGCAAAAGGTGAATTATTTGGACCAGGTAATGCACAATTACCAATGCCGCCTATGCTCATGTTTGAAAAAATAACTAATATATCATCAAATGGTGGTACAAATGATAAAGGTGTTATACATGCCGAAATGACTATAAAACCAGATTTATGGTTTTTTGATTGTCATTTTATTGATGATCCTGTCATGCCTGGTTGCTTAGGTTTAGATGCGATGTGGCAATTACTTGGATTCTACCTAGGTTGGCTTGGTGAAAAAGGAAGAGGAAGAGCAATTTCAGTTGGAAATGTAAAGTTTTCAGGAATGATATTACCCCAAACAAAAAAATTAGAATATACTATTAACTTGAAAAGGGTCTTAACAAGTAAATTAGTTCTAGGAATTGCTGATGGCTTGTTATCAGCAGATGGTGAATTAATATATGAAGCAAGCGATCTAAGAGTGGCATTGTTTTCATAACAAAGAGGGATAAAATATGCGACGTGTAGCTGTAACAGGTATGGGAATTGTTTCATGTATTGGAAATAATACTCAGGAAGTACTCTCAAATCTTAGAGAGGGAAAGTCAGGAATATCTAAATCTGAAGAACATGTGAATTTAGGTTTCAGAAGCCAAATTTATGGTAAACCAGATCTTGATCCTGAAGATTATTTGGATAAAAAAGTCAGAAGATTTATGGGTATGGGAGCTGCATGGAATTATATTTCTATGCAACAGGCGATAGAGGATTCTGGTTTAGAGGAAAATGATGTTATTAATGAGAAGACAGGTATAATAATGGGTTCAGGTGGCCCTTCAACAAAAACGCTTGTTGAATCAGCAGATATAACCAGAGAAAAGGGTCCAAAAAGAGTAGGTCCTTTTGCTGTTCCAAAAGCAATGTCATCAACAAACTCAGCAACTTTAGCTACACCTTTTGGTATAAAAGGTATCAATTATTCTATTTCCTCCGCTTGCGCAACCTCTTCCCATTGTATTGGCAATGCTTATGAACTTATTCAATTTGGTAAACAAGACACAATGTTTGCAGGTGGTGGTGAAGAGCTTAATTGGGCTCTATCAGTTTTGTTTGATGCTATGGGAGCAATGTCTTCAAAATATAATGACAAACCTGCTACTTCAAGTAGAGCTTACGATAAGGATAGAGACGGCTTTGTAATTGCCGGTGGAGCAGGAGTTCTTGTTCTTGAAGAAATGGAAAAAGCCAAAGCAAGGGGAGCAAAAATTTATGCTGAAATTGTTGGCTATGGAGCAACATCTGATGGGCATGATATGGTTCAACCTTCTGGAGAGGGGGCTGTAAGATGTATGAAAATGTCAATGGAAAATATTGGTTGTGAAATTGATTATATTAATCCACATGCAACATCAACGCCTATTGGAGATGAAAAAGAGGTTGAAGCCATAAGAGAGACATTTGGAAGCAAAATTCCAAATATAAGCGCCACAAAATCTTTAACTGGTCATAGTCTTGGTGCAGCTGGTGTTCAAGAAGCTATCTATTCTATACTAATGATGCAAAATGATTTTATTGCAAAATCTGCCAACATTGAAAATATTGATCCTAAGTTTGAGGACTTACCTATTAATAAAGAGAGAATTGATAATGCAAATATAGGATGTTTATTATCCAACAGTTTTGGATTTGGCGGAACTAATGCATCATTAGTCTTTAAGAATCCAAATTTATAAATAATAGAAATTTAATAGCTATGAATGACCAAATAATGAAAGGTAAAAGGGGATTAATAATGGGAGTGGCAAATGACCATTCTTTAGCCTGGGGTATAGCAAATAAACTTCATCAAAATGGTGCTGATCTAGCTTTCACATATCAGGGAGAAACCTTTAAAAAGAGAGTTGAACCTCTGGCAGATTCAATTAATTGCATAGATAATTTAATTGATTGTGATGTTTTAAACGAAAATGAATTAGTCGATGCTTATGAGTTTATTAAAGATAAATGGGGTAAAATAGATTTTATCGTACATTCTATTGCCCATTCAGATAAGAATGAGCTTAATGGAAAATATATTGATACATCCCGAGAAAACTTTCTTAACACTCTTGAAATTTCTTGTTTTTCATTAACTAATATTACTAAAATTTTTGAACCTATAATTAATGATAATGGTTCAATTTTAACATTAACTTATGGTGGCTCTGAAAGAGTAATACCAAATTATAATGTTATGGGTGTTGCTAAAGCTGCGTTAGAGTCATCAGTCCGATATCTTGCGGTAGATTTAGGGGGGAGAGGGATAAGGATAAATGCACTATCAGCCGGCATGATGAGGACACTTGCCGGTTCAGCGGTTAAAAATGCCAGAAGTATGTTTAAATTTGCTGAAAAGCATAAACCATTAAAAGATATTCCTCTTAATTTGGATGATATTGGTTCATCTGGTCTTTATTTAATATCGGATCTTTCAAGAGGAGTAACGGGTGAAATACATTATGTAGATCAAGGCTACAATTTTATTGGAATGCCAAAGACTGACGATCTTTAAGAATCTTCTTTTTCAATATCACTATTCTCTTTTTTGTCTTCTTTTTTATTAGCTTTTTTGTCTTCTTTTTTATTAGCTTTTTTGTCTTCTTTTTTATTAGCTTTTTTGTCTTCTTTTTTATTCTCGCTAACTGATTCTTCTCCTGTTTCTTGATCAATATTCTTCATAGATAATTTCACTTTTCCTCGATCAAAACCAACAAATTTAACTTTTACTATATCGCCTTCACTAACGACATCTGTAACTTTATTAACTCTTTCAGTAGACAATTGTGAAATATGAACAAGACCATCCTTCTTTCCAAAAAAGTTAACAAAAGCTCCAAAGTCCATAATTTTTACAACTTTTCCTTCATAAATTGTTCCAACTTCTGGCTCAGCAACAATTGAATTAATCATTTCTAAGGCTTTTTCTATAGCCTCAGAATTATTTGAGGCAATTTTAACAATGCCATCATCATTAATATCTACTTTAGCTCCGCTCTCTTCGACAATTTCTCTTATGACTTTTCCACCTGCACCAATTACTTCTCTAATTTTATCTGTAGGAACATTTATTGTTTCAATTCTTGGGGCATTAGAATTGACAGTATCTCTGGCCTTATCAAGAGCCTTAGCCATCTCTTCCAGAATATGAATTCTTCCATTTTTCGCCTGCGATAAAGCAGTTTCCATAATATCTTTGGTGATGCCAGTAATTTTAATATCCATTTGCAAAGAAGTGATCCCATCATTTGTTCCAGCAACTTTGAAATCCATATCTCCAAGATGATCTTCATCTCCAAGAATATCAGATAAAACAGCAACTCTATCATCTTCTTTAATTAAACCCATAGCTATACCAGCCACTGGTTTAGACAGCGGTATTCCTGCATCCATCATAGACAGAGAAGACCCACAAACAGTAGCCATAGAAGATGATCCATTTGATTCAGTTATTTCAGAAACAAGTCTAATTGTATAAGGGAAGTCATCGTATTCCGGCATCACTGCCTGAAGAGCTCTCCATGCTAATTTACCGTGACCTATCTCTCTTCTCCCAGTAAAACCAGTTCTTCCAGTTTCACCAACTGAATAAGGAGGAAAATTATAATGAAGCATAAATCGTTCTTTATAAGTTTCATCTAAACCATCAACAAATTTTTCATCATCTCCTGTTCCAAGAGTTGTAACTACTAGCGCCTGAGTTTCACCTCTTGTAAAAAGAGCTGAACCATGAGTAAGAGGTAAAACGCTAACATCAGATTGAATAGGTCTAACAGTTTCTAAATCACGACCATCAATTCTTTCTCCAGTATCTAAAATATTGTTTCTAACAATATTTTTTTCGATTGTCTTAAATGCTGATGATATTGTTGATTCGTTATAATCTTCATCCTCATCATCATCCGAAACTAATTCAGATATAAGATTTTTCTTTATTTCTGCAATCTTTTCAGTTCTTTTTTGTTTATCTGCTTCCTTATAGGCTTCTGATAAATCATCTTTGATAGCTGAGCTAACTTTATTCTCAATATCGGATATATCTTTTTTTTCAAAATCTCTTGGTTCTTTCGCAGCTTTCTCAGCTAAACTAATTATAGCATCAATAACTTGAGAAAAATTATCTTGCCCGAAGGTAACAGCTCCAAGCATTTGTTCTTCTGATAATTCCTTAGCCTCAGATTCTACCATTAAAACAGCATCTTTTGTTCCAGCAACAACGAGATCAAGTGCAGAAGTCTCCATTTCTTCCTTTGTAGGGTTCAATATAAAATCACCATCTTTAAAACCTACCCGGGCTGCACCAATTGGTCCCATGAAAGGAACACCTGATAATGTTAGAGCAGCTGAGCATGCTATTAATGAAACAATATCTGGATCGTTTTCATTATCATAGCTTATCACTGTAGCAATAACTTGTGTTTCACACTTAAAACCATCAGCAAATAAAGGTCTTATAGGCCTATCAATTAATCTTGAAACTAATGTTTCTTTTTCTGAAGGCCTTCCCTCTCTCTTAAAAAAACCACCAGGTATTTTTCCTGCTGCATAAGCTTTTTCTTGATAATTTACTGTCAAAGGAAAGAAGTCTAAACCTTTCTTTTCTTCTCTGTCAGCAACAACTGTTGCCAAAACCGATGTTCCGCCATATGTTGCTATAACTGAACCATGTGCTTGTCTAGCAACCCTTCCAGTTTCAATTGTTAATTTTTTCCCACCCCATTCTAAAACTTCATTTTGAATATCAAACATTTTATTACATACTTCCTATATTGATTTTGATAGATTTAAATTTTGTAGACTTAAGAATAAATTATCTTCTTAACCCAAGACGCTTAATAAGATCTTCATATCGAGACTCATTTCTAGACTTTATATAGTCTAAAACTTTTCTTCTTTGATTAACTAGCTTTAATAAGCCTTGTCTTGAATGATTATCTTTTTTGTGATCTTTAAAGTGCTCAGTAAGATTTTTAATTCTTTCTGTCAAAACAGCTACTTGAACTTCTGGCGATCCAGTGTCGCCTTCAACAGTAGCAAAATCCTTAATAATTTCCTTTTTTCTATCTGCATTAATCGACATCAAATACTCCTTAAATTAAAAATTTCCTCAGAAAAAACTTTCTTAGGTTTGAAAGAATTTTCACCAACAGTGGCAAGTCCTATGGGTCTTTTATCTTTCAATAAGAGAACCTCACTTCCCAGCTTGGAATTTTTATGTAAGTAATCATTAAAAAATGATTGACCTTGTTGAATTCTCTTTGCCTCTTTATCACTTATAAGTAACGCCGGGATGTCGTCCAGCACTTCACTTAAAGGAATAAGAAGATCTCCTCCAACCATTCCAGCTGGCGCACTATGCACTAATTTTTCAATCGTTTCTAGTGAAAAAGTATTTTCTAATGAAAAAGGTCCTAATTCATACCTTTCAAGACTACTAATTACCCCTAAAACACCTAATTTCTCACATATATCTCTTACTAATGACCTTATATAGAAACCTTTTCCGACAGTAGTTGAAAATTCAGTTTTATTATTTTTATGGTCTAACAGGATAATGTCATATAATTTTACTTTCTTTTCATTAATAGCAAAATCAATACCTTTTCTAGCAAGATTATATGCTCTTTTACCATCAACCTTAACAGCAGAATATTTTGGTGGTCTTTGAAAAATTTTACCTTCGAAATTACTTAATATTTTTTTAATATTATTTTCTGTTGGGACAAAATTATTTTCTTCAATTATTTCAGCTTCAAGATCATGACTCAAAGTCTTAACGCCCCATAAAATAGTAAATCTATACTTCTTCTTTGATGAAACTAAATAGGGAATTGTCTTAGTAGCATTCCCAAAAGCAATTGGTAAAATTCCTGTTGCTAAAGGGTCTAATGTACCTGCATGGCCAACTTTATTTAAGGAAAAAATTTTCTTTAATCTTCTAACAACATCAAATGAACTCAAATTCATCGGTTTGTTTACACAAATCCAACCACTAGAAAAAAAATTATTATTTGATTTTATCTTACTACCTGATTGTATCATTTTGTACTTTTTCAGAAGAAAATAATTCGTCTAATCTTTTAACCTCATTAATAGTTTCATCAAAAAAAAATGATATTTCTGGAGCGTATTTTAATTTAACTTTATCAACGATTTTTTTTCTTATTATCTTTTTGGATATATTAAATTCATTAATCACACTATCCGCTTTTTTGACATCAGAAGGAACAACATAAAATTTTGCATTTCTGAGATCAGGAGATACATCAACATGAGTAATGGTGATTAAAAGATTATCTAATTTTGGGTTTTTGCTTTCACCTCTTAATAAAATTTCATTAAGCGCTGATTTTAAAAGTTCTTGGACTCTTAATTGCCTTTGGGAAGGTTCTTTTTGACGAATAGAATGTTTTTTTTTCATTTTTCTAATAAAATTAAATCTTCTTTTTAATTTCTTTGACTTCGTAACATTCAATTTTATCTTTCGGTTTTATATCTTCATTATTATCAAAAGCTAAGCCGCATTCCTGACCTGATTGAACTTCTTTAACATCATCCTTAAATCTTTTAAGTTCTGAAATTTTACCTTCGTAAACAACAATACCATCTCTAATTAATCTTGCATGCTCTCCTTTTTTAATAGTCCCATCATTAATTAAACAACCTGCTATATTTCCAGTCTTAGAAATTTTAAATACCTCTAAAACCTCTGCATTTCCTAGAATGTTTTCTTTCAACTCTGGATCAAGTCTTCCCTCTAACATGTTTTTTATGTCATCAAGTAAATCATATATTATAGAATGATAAATAATATTAATTTGAGATTTATCTGCTAAGTCTTTTGCTTGAGTATTGGCCCTCACATTAAAACCGAAGACAATAGAATTAGATGTTTCGGCAAGTGAAATGTCACTCTCAGAAATAGCACCCACCCCAGTGTGAACAACCCTGCATGATATTTCATCATTACCAATACTAAGAACTCCATCCTTTATTGCCTCAGAAGAACCGTGAACATCAGCCTTTATAATGACTGGTAATTCCTTTTTTGTTTCATCTTTTATTTTTGATAACATTTGCTCAATATTTGATTGAGGAACATTTGGAGTCTCTTTCTTATTTTGTCTATCTCTATACTCAGTTATTTCTCTTGCCCTTGCTTCATTCTCTACTACTGATAGAAAATCTCCAGCATTAGGTGTGTTATTTAAACCTAAGACTTCTATTGGGTCCCCAGGAAAACATTCATTTACTTGATCGCCTTTATCATTAATTAAGGATCTAACCTTTCCCCAATACTGACCAACAATTACAATATCCCCTTTTTTTAAGGTGCCTTTTTGAATTATTGTTGTCACAACAGGCCCTCGACCCTTATCCAATTTCGATTCAATAACAAATCCTTCGGCTTGTCTGTCTGGGTTGGCTTTTAGATCAAGAATTTCAGCTTGCAGATTAATGGCTTCCAGCAATTCCTCTATTCCTTCTTTAGTTTGAGCTGAAAGTTCAATACATTGAATATCGCCACCTAGTTCTTCAACTATCAATTCGTGTTCTAAAAGATCATTTTTGGTTTTTGTTGGATTTGCTTCAGGCTTATCTATCTTATTGACTGCAACTATAATAGGCACATTTGCTTCTTTAGAGTGATTAATTGCTTCTATAGTTTGTGGCATAACACTATCATCAGCAGCAACAACAAGAATAACAATATCTGTAACTTTTGCTCCTCTTGCTCTCATAGAAGTAAACGCTGCATGCCCAGGAGTATCAATAAAGGTGATCTTATTATCATTTTTTATTATTTGATAAGCGCCAATATGTTGAGTAATTCCACCAGCTTCAGCGGAAACAATGCTCGTTTCCCTTATAGAGTCTAATAATGACGTTTTACCATGATCAACATGTCCCATTATTGTTACAACAGGTGGTCTAGGTTTCTTTGATTCCTCAGGATCATCTTCTGAAGATAAACCAACCTCGACATCAGATTCTGAAACTCTTGTTACTGAGTGCCCAAATTCTTCCGCAATAAGTTCGGCAGTGTCAGCATCAAGAAAGTCATTGATCTTGACCATGACTCCTTGTTGCATCAAAGATTTGATGACATCAACGCCTCTCTCTGCCATCCTATTTGATAACTCTTGAACAGTTATTGACTCTGGAATAACAACATTCCTTGATATTTTTTCTTTAGGAGCATCACTAATAACAGCTTTCTTTTTAGCTTTTTCTTGTCTTCTTCTTATTGAAGCAAGAGATCGTTGTCTTTCATTTTCATTTAAAGCTTCTGAAATAGTTAACTTTCCCTTTCTCCTTTTTTGAGGTTCATTTTTAGATTTTTTTGTTGTTTTATCTTTATCTTCACCCTTACTTTCCTTTTTTCTTGTCGATGAACTTTGAGTCTCAGCTTTTTTAGCAGAAAAGCTTTTTTTCTTTGAACTTTTTTCAAATTCACCGTCTGAAGGTAAATCAATAGAAACTTCTTCTTTTTTAGCCTTTTTTTCTTTTTTAGTGCTTCCCTTTTCTGAAGCAGCTAAATCTTTTTTTCTTGTGTCAGCATCTAAAAGTGCTTTTTCCCTCGCAACCCTCTCTTTATCAGTCAAACTCCCAAAAACATCTTCTTCAGTTGGTTCCTTGATCTTTCTTGATGTAACTGAGCTAGTCCTAGTTTTAATATTTGGTGCGCTCGGCTTTCTTGTCTTAGAAATTTTTCCTCTTTTTGACTCAACAACAACCGTTGAAACTCTTGAGCCCCCTCTACTTCTGGCGCCAATTGTACTTTTAGAAGATGTTGTATTAGTTTTAAGAGAGAGTGTTTTCTCTTTTTTATCTTTTTTAGTATCTTCAGGCATATATTTTTCCTTAATTATTTAACTAAAAGATTAATTATCTTCTGAGTTTATTTCTAATTCATTACTTTCCGAAACCTCATCTTGATCGTTATGCATTTCTTCATCAAAATTTTCTTCGCTATCTTCATCAATTATTCCAATGATTTTTCTTGCTTTCATTATTAACTCATTTGCATAATCTTCACCCAATTCAAATGATGAAAGTATACCTAATTCACGATGCTTCACTCCGTCTTTATATTCTTCCCAACCAACTAAATCGTCTGTAGAACAATAAGCAAAATCTTCAAGACTTTTAACATCATTTTCACCTAATTTAATAATCATCTTCAAATTTAATTCTTCAATTTCAAGAATATCATCTTGTACACCAAGTTCCTTTCTTTTTTCCTCAAGAAGAATATTTTCCTTTTCTAAAAAGTCATTTGCTCTGGCCTGAATCTCTTGAGCTGTTTCTTCATCAAATCCAGAAATACTAGTGATTTCTCCAATTTCAACCATAGCTATTTCTTCAACCTCAGAAAAGCCTTCTGTGACTAGTAATTGAGCTAATAATTCATCAACATCTAATGCTTCGATAAATAAATTAGTTCTCTCTTGGAATTCTTTTTGTCTTCTTTCAGACTCTTGGTCTTCTGTAAGAATATCAATCTCCCAACCAGATAATTCCGAAGCTAATCTTACATTTTGACCCCTTCGTCCTATAGCCAGTGAAAGCTGGTCTTCTGGTACTACCACCTCTAAACGCTCGTCTTCATCATATAAGACTACCTTCATTACTTCAGCTGGTTGTAAGGCTTTTACAACAAAATCTGCGATATTATCAGTCCATGATAATATATCTATCTTCTCACCTTGAAGCTCATTAACAACCGCCTGAACTCTGCTACCTCTCATTCCAACACATGCACCAACTGGGTCTATGCTTGTTTCTTTGGAAAAAACAGCAATTTTTGCCCTGCTTCCAGGATCACGCGCTACTCCAATAATTTCAATAATACCATCATAAATCTCAGGCACTTCCTGAGCAAAAAGATTGGCCATAAAATCCGAATGTGTTCTAGATAAAAAAATCTGTGGTCCTCTCATTTCTCTTCTTACTTCATAAATATATGCTCTTACTCTATCGCCCGCTCTATAGGCCTCTCTTGGAAGTAATTGATCTCTTCTTATTACAGCTTCAGCTCTACCTAAATCTACGACTACAGAACTATACTCAACTCTTTTGACAACACCACTAATGATCTCACCAACTCTATCTTTAAATTCTTCATAGTGTCTCTCTCTTTCAGCATCTCGTACTTTTTGAACAATAACTTGTTTGGCGCTTTGAGCTGCTACTCTTCCAAAATCTATTGGTGGAAGCTCTTCCTCAATTGCAGGCCCTTCTAAAGAGGCATTTGCATCAATTTTTTTTGCATCTTTTAAATTAATTTGCCTAAAGTTATCTTCAACCTCTTCTACTACATCCAGCAATCTAAGAAGACGAATATTTCCCGTATCGTTATTTATATCAACTCTAATCTTATTTTCCGCACCATATTTAGAGGCAGCAGCTTTTTCAATGGCCTCAGCCATAGCAGATAAAACAATTTCTTTATCGATTGCTTTCTCTTTTGCTACTGCATCAGCAATTTGTAATAGTTCTAATCTGTTAGCGCTTATACCAGTTGGCGACATAATATTTTCCTTTCATAAAAACTAACTTATTAAGTTAGGTTTTGGGGGATCCTTATCTACCCAAGAGAGAATTACTTCCTTAATCATTAATGGGTCTAAGTTGTATTCTCCATTTAAATCTTTTTCATTTTCTATAAATATTTTTATTTTACTCTCTGAAAAACCTAAAAGTTTAGCATTAAATTTCTTTGGAAAATCTTTATCACTATTTAGCTTTATTTGTACAAAATTGTTAGACCATGTATCAAAATCTTTCTTCCGAGTAAGAGGTCTCTCAATACCCGGTGAGGAGATTTCTAATGAATAATCTGCAAATAATTTTTCATTTTTTTCTAAGTAATCAATAATAACCTCATTTAATATCTCACAATCTTCAAGTGATAAAGTATGTTGATCATTCTCAGCCATTATTTGAATATTCGTAACTTTTTTCCCATTAATCTTAACTCTTACTAGTCCATAATTTAAGTCATCGAGCATACCAATAATATATTTAGCAAACTCTTGATTGCCGTCCGGAGCTAAAAGATGTTCATAATAATTTTCCATATACTATCTTTCAAAAAATAAAAAAAGCGGGTGATTTTTAGTCGCCCACTTCGTAATAAATCCGAAATATGTGCTTATATTACAAATTAATTATCAAAAATCAAGAATTTAAAGTTTTAATCAATTATTGCTTAATGAACTGAAAATAAAACGGATTTGTATTATTTTTAAGTGCTTTTTGCTCATACCGAGAAACAGGATATGTGCTAATTTTATTTCTACAATTAATAGGCATATCAATTTCCCAATTAAAATCTGCATTTAATATAAAATGTCTTAAGCCCCAATAAGCTATACCCTTATTATCAGTAAAAAATAGGGCTCTTCCATTTGATCTAAGTATTCTTGATATTTCATTTACACTATCTTTATTAATAATGCGTCTTTTCCAATGTCTTCTTTTTGGCCAAGGGTCTGGAAACATAATTAAAATTTCATCTAAATAATTTGTCTTAGCTAGCTTTAGATAATCGAGGGCATCTCCATAAAAAAGCCTTATGTTTTTTAAATTATGTTTTTCCATATTTAATAGCAGCTGAGCTATTCCTTTTTTATAATATTCAACTCCTACAAATAAATTATTAGGAAAATTTAAAGCATTATGAAGAAGAATATCACCTACTCCAAATCCAATTTCTAGGGATATATTTTTATATTCGTTTATTTGATCAAGTTTAGAAAATGATTCTAAAGATATCTTCTCTTGATAAAAATCAAGGATTGACTTCTGATCTTTAGTTAATGATCTATTTCTTGAACTAAAATAATTTTTAAATTTAAAATCATCAGAGTAATTCATTTTTAAATTCACTAGATATGTCTAAATTTTCCCATGTAAAACAACCTTTATCGTTTGGTTCTCTTCCAAAATGTCCATAAGATGAAGTCTCTGAGAAAATTGGATTACTTAAACCAAGCATGTCTATAATTCCTCTTGGTGATAAATCAAACCTATCCCTAATGAATTTTTCTACTCTATTTGTGTCAACATTATTTTTATCATGTAAATCAACAAAAATTGACAATGGTTCAGATACTCCAATTGCATATGATAATTGAATTGTACATCTTTCAGAAATACCTGCATGAACTATATTTTTAGACAAATATCTTGCAGCATATGCAGCTGATCTATCAACTTTGGTGGGGTCTTTTCCAGAAAATGCTCCTCCTCCATGAGGAGATGCCCCTCCATAAGTATCAACAATAATTTTCCTTCCAGTCAAACCTGTATCCCCAACAGGACCGCCTATAACAAATTTACCTGTGGGATTAACTAAAAGTTTTGTATCATCTGTATACCACTCGTCTGGTAAGATTTTTTTACATAATCTATTAATTTCTTCATGTAAATATTCCTGGGTTGTTTCTTCTTTATGCTGAGAGGAAACAACAATTGAGTCAATATATTTTGGTTTATCATTTTCATAGAAGAGTGTTAATTGAGATTTTGAGTCTGGAAGTATCCCAGTAATTATATTGTTTTTCCTTTTATATGCGAGGTCTTTGAGAATTTTGTGAGAAAAGGATAATGTCGCCGGCATTAATTCTTTTGTTTCATTACAGGCATAACCAAACATAATTCCCTGATCACCTGCACCTTCAGAATTGTCGCCTACAGCATCAACTCCCCTTGCAATATCAGGTGATTGCTCATGAAGTTGAATCATAATTTTTACATTTTCGTGATTAAAGTCTCCAAAATCATATCCTATTTCTTTAATTGCATTTCTTGATAAAGATTCAATTTCACTATCGGAAATTTTATTTGTTGATCTAATTTCTCCAGAAATTACCACTAAATTGGTAGTAACTAGAGTTTCTACTGCTACTCGGGAATTTTTATCTAAAGATAAATATGCATCTAAAATTGTATCGGATATTCTATCACAAATTTTATCTGGATGACCTTCAGAAACAGACTCAGATGTAAAAAAATAATTCCTTGATTGATCACCCATATTTTTTCTTCTTTTTTAAAAAAATCATTATTAATAAGGTTAATATCAATACACCAAAAAATAAAAAATCACCAACTTTACTATAATATGTTTCAAGAGTTTTTTTTGGTAAAGGTGAAAAGATTGAGCCTTTTTTACCTAATCCAATCTTATCTATTATCCTTCCATAAGGATCAATAATAGCTGAAATACCAGTATTTGCTGATCTAAAGACTGGTATGCCTTGCTCAATTGCCCTAAATCTTGATGAATTAAAATGTTGAAATGGTCCCGAGCTATTACCAAACCAAGCATCATTTGTAATGTTGATAATAAGATCTAGTTTCTCATTATTTGGATTGATCTCTTCAGGGAAAATTATTTCGTAACAAATAGCAATTCTAGCATTTCCAACTTTAGTATAAATACTATTAATTTCCTTTCCACTTTCAAAACCAATATCTCCAGTGACAATTTTCATAAAAGGTAGTTTTGATAAAAAGCCTTGAAAAGGCATATATTCTCCAAAAGGAACTAAATGTACTTTATGATAAATATCCCTAATCTTCTTATCTTGATCAATTAGCAAAGCAGAATTGCTAAACTTATCGGCTTGAAAAGTAATATTACCAATTAATATCTCACTTTCCTCTGGTAAATTATCAACTATAAGCTCAATTATTTCCGGGTTATACTGTAAAAGTATTGGTATAGAGCTTTCTGGCCATATTAGAAAACTTGCATCTTCCTTATTTGATAGATCAATAAGATTCCTTAGTATTTCATATTCATTTGGATTATCAATCTTATCCTTTTGCAAGACATTTGGCTGAACAACTCCAATAAGTTTAGTATCTATAAATTCATTATCTTTAATTCTATTTGACCCATAAAGAAAGATTACTGGCAATAAAATTATAAAGATTAAAGCTTTAAAATATGCTCTCTCTTTCCAAAAAAATAATAAAAATTGTGAAATCAATATTAAGAAAAATGTAGCTAAATATTGTCCAGTTATTGAAAATATTTGCATAAGATTTTCATTTACCGCAAGAGAATGAGAAAAATTATTCCAAGAAAAACCTGTAAAGATATTCCCTCTTATGAATTCACCTATTGAGATACAAGAGGCTAAAGATATTATCTTATTAATTTTTGTATCCCAGAAAATAACAGGAATAATAAAACTTGGAGATACAAATATTAACATTAATAACGGAAGTCCAAAAAGAGTTATAAATTTAAATGAAGATAGTTCAGGTCTGAATTCAAATGCAGAAATGATCCATGAAAAACCAAATAGAAAATAGAAGTATAAAAAACCTCCCAATATTAATAATAATGAAATAAATCGCTGAAGATAACTTTGATCTTTTATTTTGCTATCTAGAATTAGGTGAAGAATTGGAAAAATTAAAAAAATAAGAAAGAAAAAATTCCAAGGCGCTTGTATTAAATTAGAAAGCGCACCTAAAAAAGATGAAATTAAAAATAATTTAAACATTTTTTAAGATCTTTTTAATTATTCTTTATCAACTTTAATTCTTAATCTTACAGTTTTGATTCTTCTAGAATCAGCATCTGTAATCTCAATCTCAAAACCAAGAGGGTGGTCAATTAATTCACCCCTTTGGGGTACACGCCCAGCTAAAATAAATACTAAACCACCTATAGTATTAATTTCTTCATCAGTATCTTCAGTATATAAAGAATCCCCAATTATATCATTTATCTCTTCAATAGAGGTTCTTGCAGAAGTATCAATATAATTATCATATATCTTAATTCTATCTAGATCCTCTTCAAACAATTCATCCTCAATTTCACCAATGATTTCTTCTATCAAATCCTCAATAGTGACCAAACCATCTGTTCCACCATATTCATCAATTACTAGAGCCATATGAATTCTTGATGTCTGCATACTAACAAGTAAATCTCTTGATTTCATTGAAGGTGGTACAAAAAGGATTTCCCTTAAAAACTTTTCTATATCAATTTCATTTATATTATCATCAGAAAAAATACCAATGAGATCTTTCATATGTAGCATTCCAATCGGATTATCTAATGTTTCTTTATAAATAGGTATTCTTGAGTGGTTGGAATCAGAGAAAGTCTTTAATATTTCTTTGATATTGATATTAATTTCCAACCCCACAATGTCAGCTCTTGGAACCATACAATCTTCAACTCTAGATTCTCCAAAACCGATAACATTATTAAGCATATCTTTTTCTTCAGGAGTCAATTCTCTAGAAGAATTGTCTGAGGTTTCTATAATATTGCTTAAATCCTTCGGTTTTTCTTTATTAATTGAACCAAATAATTTTATTTTACTAAATATACTCATTTAAATTCTATCACCATAAGGATTGGAAATATCTATCATTTTTAATAATTCAACCTCTTTATTTTCCATAATAGTTGAATCTTCTTTACTATCATGGGTAAAGTTTAACAAATGCAAAAAGCCATGTATCACAATATGGGCTAAATGGTCGTTAAAGGTTTTGTTTTGATCCTTAGCCTCACTTAAAATTTTTTCTTTAGATATCACTATATCTCCAATCATTCTTAATTCATTAACAATTGTATCACTCGTAATAGAAAACGATAAAACATTTGTTGGCTTATCAATTTTTCTATATTTTTTATTGAGTTCTCTTATCTCTTCATCGTTCGTAAGTAATACACTAACCTCATGATTTAATTCATTGCCATTAAGCATGTTTTCAAATGTATGCTCTAAGACTTCACTTACAAAAGAAACTTCGTGCTCGGTCCATTCTTTAGTTTTCTTTATAAATATCGATCGCGATTTATTCATTTTTATTTTTTAAGTTTGGAATAAGCCTTAACGATTTTATCAACTAGACGATGTCTAACAATATCTTTTGATTGAAAGTTTATAATTTCAATACCTTCTTCTTTTGGTAATAATTTTAATATCTGATTTAATCCTGATGAGCTTCCAGTTGGTAAATCAATTTGTGTGACATCGCCTAGAATTACCATTTTTGAATTACGCCCCAATCTTGTAACAAACATCTTCATTTGCATATTTGTGGTATTTTGTGCCTCATCTAAAATTATAAAAGCATTTTCTA
>Ga0209036_1000185_pt1 | contig 25410 bp, 25 predicted proteins | sample MarorgKNORR_S2LV_3_FD_188222 | JGI IMG/M metagenome (GOLD analysis project Ga0209036, IMG submission 188222) | Marine microbial communities from the Southern Atlantic Ocean, analyzing organic carbon cycling - DCM_A/KNORR_S2/LV (SPAdes) (version 2) | ecosystem: Environmental > Aquatic > Marine >... | reverse complement strand
AGAATGGCATCATCTTTTAAATGAGGCAATAAACTTTCGTAAACAGAATGTTTAATTTCAATCTTTTCAGCTACTGCTTCAATAATTAAATCACAATCCTTTAGTTTTTCAAGATCATTTTCATAAGTACAAGGGGTAATTAATGATGAATTTTTACTTGAAAATAATGGAGCAGGTTTTAGTTTTTTAAGACCTTCAACCCCATTTTTAGCTAATTCATCATTCATATCAAATAATAATGATGGAATTCCAGCGTTAGAAATATGACCAGCTATTTGTGCACCCATTACTCCAGCGCCCAAAACAGCACATTTTTTAATTTCAATACTCATTTTATCCCCTTTTAATTATTGTAGTAATACCTTGTCCAGTACCAACACACATTGTTGCAAGACCCATTGATTTATCTTGTTGTTCAAGAACATTTAATAATGTAGTTATAATTCTTGTTCCAGAGATGCCAAGAGGGTGTCCTAAAGCAACTGCGCCACCATTTAGATTAACTTTATTAATATCCCAATTTGCTTTTTTTATACAATATAAAGCTTGAGCTGCAAATGCTTCATTAAGCTCAACTGCATCAATATCATCCATTGAAAGTCCAGTTTTCTCTAAAGCTTTTTTTGTAGCAGGAACAGGACCTGATCCAAACATTTTCCAATTCACTCCAGCTACAGCTCTTCCTTCAATAAATGCTCTAATTTTTAAACCATGTTCATTAGCAAATTTTTCACTGGTAATAAGCATTGCTGATGCACCAATAGAAAATGGGCTACTTGTTGCAGCAGTAACTGTTCCATCAGCTCTAAATGCTGGGTTTAAAGATTTGATTTTCTCTTTATCTGGATTTCTTGGACCACTATCTTTATCAATTACTGTTCCATCTTCGAGCGTTATTGGAATAATTTCATTATCAAATTTTCCAGCTTCACGTGCAGCCACTGCTTTATCATGGGATGAAAAAGAAAATTCTTCTTGTTCCTCTCTAGAAATTTCTAATTCATCAGCAAGTAACTCAGCACCTTCACCCATTGATATATAATAATCTTGTTCGGCAAGTTTGACATTAAAATCAGGTGCAAAACCTCCCTGAGGAATTGTAAACATATCTTCAACACCGCCAGCAATACCCACATCTATATCACCAGCTTCTATAGCTGAACTAATCATATGAAGCGATGTCATAGCTGAGCCACAATATCTATTTATAACGTTAGCAGCAGCAGTTTCAGGAATTCCTGCTAAAATGGATGCTCCTCTAGCAACTAACATTCCTGTTGGGCCTTCTGGAAATGCACATCCAAGAGAAACATCTTCAACTAAATTAACATCTAACTCCTTATTTCTATCCAAAAGTCCTTTGATTACCTGACCAGCAATTTCATCTGATCTCATTCCAATCATAGGGCTACCTTTAGTGCCAATTGGAGATCTTACTCCATCAATTATTACAGCTTTATTACTCATTTTTCCTCCTTAAAAGCTTTGAACTGGATAGCCACCAGATTCAACAACTTTTTCTCCAATTATTTTCTTTAAACCAATAGTATCGGTTGATAAAGAAAGCCTTTCTTTCAAAACATCAAGCTTAGCATTTAAATCTGCTGGAATATCACCATTATAAATATTATTTAATATTTTGTATGCATACTCCATGACTCTAGTACCTTGCTCAGCTGTATAAACTTTAGCACATAATTCAGGAACAACTTGATTTTTAGATTCATAAAAATCTTTGTGCTGCATTACTCTTGATAAAGTTGAATCAGCTACGTAGCAATAGATTAGAATATTAGCTAGATTTTCAATAATTACTTGCTCAGTTCCAATATCCTGACCATGCTTGCTTAATGATTCATTCAAACAAATTGCATAAATACCTTTAGCAGCTTCAATGCATTCAACTTCATCCTTGTATTCGCCTTCATACCCGCTATCAAGTCCATCTTTACAAAATCCATCAACCTTTTCTAAATATTCTTTAAATCCTATCTCTCCGCTTAAAGCTTTTGTAATCATAGCTCTTCCACAAAGCATTTTGTTGATTTCATTTGTTCCTTCCCAAATTTTATTTATCCTATTATCTCTATATGCTTGTGCAATAGGATATTCTTCAATGAATCCATATCCACCGAAAATTTGAAAACAATGATCAATTAATTGTTCTGCTGACTCACTACCATATACCTTTACAATAGAATTTTCAGCAATATATTTTTCTGTAGTATTTCCTTGTTTTATATAATACTCAGGATCGTTTTTATCTAACTCATTAATTGCTTCGGTTTGCTTTCCTATTACTGAATAACATGTACTATCAAGTGTATAGGTTAGAATAGTTGAAGTGGCTAATTTTTCTTGAATTGAGCCAAAATCAGAGATGTATTGTCCAAAAGCCTTTCTCTCTTTTGCATATTCAACAGCATGCTTCATTCCCAAAATCATTCCACCTATAGCTGAAGCACCAAGCTTAAATCTACCAATGTTTAGACCGCAAAATGCAGGCCCAGCACCGTCACCTACATTACCAAGTAAATTTTCAACTGGAACTTTGCAGTCTGTAAAATATAAAGGAACAGTAGATGAACCTTCCATCCCCATTTTCTTTTCTTCTTTTCCAAATTCAAATCCTGGAGTACCTTTTTCAACAACGATTGAGGAAAATTTTCCATCAATTTTCAATGCAACTATAAAAGTATCAGCCCATGCACCGTTTGAAATAAAGATTTTCTGTCCATTTAACACATAATGTTTTCCATCATCTGAAAGCACACCTGTAGTCTTAGAATTTGTTGCATCTGAACCAGCTTCAGGCTCTGTTAAACCAAATGCTGCAATTTTTTCCCCAGAGCAAATACCTGGCAACCATTTTTGCTTCTGTTCATCATTTCCGTACCATATAATCCCCAAAGAACCAATAGAAGTTTGAACATTCCAAACAGTACAAAAAGATGGGCTACCACAAAATGAGATACCCTCTGCTAATATACACATACCAGTTTTTGTCATTTCAGATCCACCATATTTCTCAGGAACATCAATTCCTAAAAATCCTAATTCACCCATTTGCTCCACAAGTTTTCTGATTAATTTTTCATCTTTCTTGTTTAATTCATTTTGTGATAATGGTAGTAGTTCATTTGTTGCAAAATCACGCATTGCTTCATAAATCATCTTTTCTTCATCAGAAAATAATTCTTTACAAAACACTTTTTCAGATCCGACAACATTAGTTAGAAATGTACCACCAGTTTTAATTTTACTAAAATCGACTGATTGTTCTTTTGACATTATTTTTCCCCTTTTCTTTGAGTATAAACATATAAAATAGAGCTTGAAATTTCTTCAATATATTTTTCAGCGTCAACGTACTTTGAATTAAAGATATTAAACCAAAAAATACCTTCAAAATTAAGTATTAATGATAAAGCTGGAGTTTTAGCATTATCAGGCTTCAAATTCACAAACTCTTTACTTTCTATGCCTCTTAAAATTATTAATTCAATAAATCTTTGAAAGCGATTATAAACTTTTTGCATCTTCTTTTTAAAATCATCATCATGCCTTGCAATTGCCCATAATGTTGGAAGGCAATTAAAAAAACTTCCATCAATCTTGAGCTGTTTAGCTAAAAGATTGAAAAGTTTTTTTATCGCTTTTGCACTTGAATCTTCGTTTGCCGCTGGTGCAAGCAATTCTTGGGTTTGATTTTCCCACATATCTATTACTGCAAGATATACATCTTTTTTACTTGAGTAATAATGATATATTGCTCCTTTACTCATCTGTGATTCTGCTACAATATCATCCATTGTGCTACTATAGTAACCTTTACTAGTTAACACTTTAACTGCAGCCATCAGAATCGTATTTCTTTTATCTCTCTGAAGATCTTTGTTCATAAACCGACTAGTCGGTCTAAGATATAAAAAACATTGATATATATCAACAATTCCTTTGCTATTAGAAAAAATTTTTATGTAGCTTTAATACCATGTCAGATTCTAAAAATCTCATAATTGCTCCTTCTTTATTAGGTGCAGATTTTTCTAAACTTAGAAGTGAAGTAGAATTATGTAATGATTCTAAGGCAGAATGGCTTCACTTAGATATCATGGATCAACAATTTGTTCCCAATCTTTCTTTTGGGCCTGCAGTAGTAAAATCTTTGAGAAATCATTCAGATTTATTTTTTGATGTTCATTTAATGGTAAGCAATCCTTTTGATATGCTTATTCCTTTTATTGATGCAGGGGCAAATGGAATTTCATTTCATATCGAAGCAACAGAATCAAGATTTACTTTTCCTCCTAAAATTTTAATAAATATGATAAAAAAAAATAGGTTGAAATGTGGAATTGCTATTAAACCCAAAACTCCATTTTCAATATTGAAGAAATATTTAGATTTCATTGATTATATTGTCGTAATGTCTGTTGAACCTGGTTTTGGAGGACAAAGCTTCATCCCCTCTACCCTTAATAAAATTTCAGAGATTGATAGTTTTCTGAAAGACAACCAATTAAGGGATAAAATTTTGATTCAAGTAGATGGCGGAGTTAAATTAGAAAACTATAAAGATGTTATTAATGCTGGTGGAGATATTCTTGTTGCTGGTTCTGAGGTTTTTCAATCAAATAATCCTATTAAAACTATACAAACTATGTATGAAAAATGAATGAAAAATTAAACTTCAATAGCTTAAGTAATGAGCAAAAAGATTTGCATACTGTTAATGCAATTAAAGGATTGGTTATGGATGGAGTTAGTAAAGCCAATTCAGGTCATCCTGGCGGTCCAATGTCCCTTGCAGATTTTACTTACATTCTCTACTCAGAATTTTTATCCTTTGATCCAGAGAATCCGGATTGGGAAAACAGAGATAGGGTTGTTTTATCAGTTGGTCATACATGTATGCTTTTATATTCAATTTTTTTCCTATGTGGATATTTAAAAAAAGAAGATCTTAGAAAATTTAGACAACTCGGAAGTTTAACGCCTGGTCATCCAGAAATTCATACCCCAGGAATTGACGCGAATACTGGTCCACTTGGACAAGGAGTAGGAATGGGAATTGGTATGGCTTTAGCTGAAAAAGCTTCAACTAATTCAGATAAAAAGAGATTTACTTATATTTTAGCTGGAGATGGGGATTTGCAAGAGCCAATAGCTATTGGTGCAAGTACACTTGCTGGTCATTGGAAATTATCAAACCTTATAATGTTCTATGATAAAAATGATATTCAAATAGCAGGTAAAACATCAAGAGTAGATTCAACCAACTATGCTAAACTTTTCGAAGCTATGGATTGGCATGTACAAGAAATTGATGGCCATGATCATCAAGAAATTAGAGAAGCTTTAAATAATGCCCAATTAAATGAAAAGCCTAGTATAATTATTGGTCAAACTACAATAGCAAAAGGCAGTCATAGTCTAGAAAATAATCCAAAAGCTCACGGTGCACCTTTTAGCGATGATGAAATCTTTAAAACAAAAGATAAATTGGGATTGCCTCAAGAATCATTTTATTGTTCAGAAGAAATTATTAATCATTTTCAAAGAAATTTTAAATCTTTAAAGGAAAACGTTATTGAAACTAATAAATCTTTTAAAACAGAACTTTTGGATTATCATCAAATGCTCAAATCTTTGAAAGTACCAGATTTTGGAGACGATCTTATGGCAACAAGACAAGCTTTCGGAATTACTCTTGATGAATTTGCTAATAAATTTCCGAACATCATTGGTGGTTCGGCGGATTTAGATGGATCGAACTGTACAACAAACTTTGCTAACACTTATGATGATTTTTCAGCAACAAATCCTAAAGGAAGAAATATTGCTTTTGGTGTTAGAGAGTTTCCAATGGGCGCTATAATGAACGGAATTGCTCTATATGGAAAACACCTTCCCTTTGGTGGAACATTTTTAGTGTTTAGCGATTATGTAAGATCTGCAGTTAGATTATCTGCAATTCAAAAATTACAAGTCTTATATGAGTTTACACATGATTCAATTTTTGTTGGAGAGGATGGTCCAACTCATCAACCTGTTGAGCATGCAATGTCCTTAAGAAATATTCCAAATCTTTTAGTATTTAGACCTTCAGATTCTTTTGAAACATATTGCTGTTTTAAAGAAGTTATTAAAAATACAGCATCTCCTAGTGCTATGCTTCTTACAAGACAGAAATTGCCAAAATTAAATCTTGACCAAGATTATATTGAACAAGGTGTAAGCAAAGGTGCATATATTTTGAAAAAACAAGATAATCCTGAAGCAATCTTATTTACAACTGGATCTGAAGCTCATTTAGCCTTAGATATTTGTAATTCTCTAAATAAAAAAATTCAAATAGTAACTATTCCATGTTGGGAGCTATTTAATAAACAGGATAAAAATTATATTTCATCTATAATGTTAAAAGATTGTAAAAAGAGAATTTCGCTTGAAGCAGGTATTACATTAGGTTGGGAAAAGTTTACAGGAATCAATGGTCTTAGTATTGGAATTAATGAATTTGGTGAATCTGCACCCGGAAATGATGTGGCTAAACACTTGGGTTTTGTCAAAGAAAGGATTATTTCAAGAATTGAGGATTATCTAAATGAATAAAACTATTGTTTTAGCTACAGACCATGCTGGATTTGAACTAAAAGAACATGTAAAAAAATTCTTATCCGAAAAAGGATTTGAAATTAAAGATTTTGGAGCACTTGAATATGATGCCTTGGATGACTATCCTGACTTTATAATTCCTGCTGCAAAATTTATTTCTGAAAATAAATTAATTGGAATAATATTTGGTGGTTCTGGACAAGGAGAAGCAATGGCTGCTAACAGAATTAAAGGTATTAGAGCAGCTGTGTTCTATGATGGTCCAGATGATATTATAGAGCTTTCTAAATTACATAATAACGCAAATATTTTATCAATTGGTGCAAGATTTGTATCAAAACAAAAATCTGAAGAAATAATTAATCTTTGGCTATCCACAGATTTTGAAAAAGGTAGACACCAGAAAAGGATTGATAAGCTAGACTCTTAAATCTGCTACTATAAGAGTTAAAAGTAGTGGAAAATAATAAATTGATGTTTTAAAAATTAATCTAGCATTTTCTTTATTTTGCTCAAGTATAAAAGGAAGGCAAAATAGCATATATATATTACTCAAGATATAAGCCCCAACAAAATAAACCCTTCCTGAAACCCCCAAGAAAAATGGTAAAGTTGAGATAGGAATCAAAATTAATGCATGTAAAAAAATATGCAGTACAGTTCTTCTAATACCATTGTCAATCACAGGTAACATCTGTAAACCTGCTTTTTTATAATCCTCTTTATACATATAAGCTATTGAATAAAAATGTGGGTGTTGCCAAAAGAATAATATTAAAAAAACAGCGATACCTCCCCATTCCAATGAATTTGTAGCTGCAGTCCAACCTCCAAGAGGTGGAATAGCGCCTGGTATAGCTCCAATAGAAGTATTTAGCCAAGATTTTCTCTTTAATGGAGTGTATAAAAATAAGTATAAAAGAATAGTTGCTAATGATAAAATACATGTCAACAAATTGACTTTGAGATATAGAATCAGTAAACCAATTGTTATAAATGATAAGCCTAAAATTTTAGCAGTATTAATAGAAATCTTTTTTGTTGGAAGAACTCTATTTTTTGTTCTATCCATAAGTTTGTCAGATTCTGATTCGAATACATTATTCATCACAGAAGATCCTGTTGAAGAAAGAAGGGTTCCCAGGACAGTATAAAGAAGTAATAAATTGTTAATTGTGCCTTGCGATCCAAGATAAAAACCTATAATAGTTGTAGTCAAAACTAAGAAGCCTATTCTAACTTTAGTGAGTTCAATAAGATTTTTGAACATACTACCCTTGATTAAGCAAAGTTACAATATCGCTTTGCAATTCAAAAATATTAGACTCAACAGTTCCTTCATAATATTTCCTAATATTTAATTCTTTATCGACCAGAACAAAACGTGTTGAATGACCGGCTGGCAACAATGCTGCTGAAAGAAAAAATCCTTGCTCTGAAAGGTTAATCACGTCAAGAATATCTCCTCTAAGGAAAAACCAATTATCATTTTTGCTATAATTAGTAGAATATTGATTGAGTACATCCAATGTATCAAAATCAGGATCTGTAGTAATAGATAAAAATTGAATGTCTTTAGATGAGGAAAATCTTTCTTGAAGAGTTGCCATATTTACAGACATAATTGGGCATGCACCTTCACACTGTGTAAAAATAAAACTTATAATTGAAATTTTATCGTTTAAGTTTTTTTCTGTAATAATTTTTCCGTCAATATTAGTTAAAGAAAATGAAGGTACTTTTCCTACAAAGCCAATATTGTCAATTCTAGACTTAGCTGCCTTATCTATTACATAGAATCCAAATGAACCCAACATGAAAATGAAAAAAAATGCTATAACTAGTTTTTTATTTAGACTGTTCATAGTGCAAGGTATTATACAATATAATTATAATTCCTACAAGCCAAGATGAACCCCATGTATGAAAAAGTCTAACAAGTTGGGGAAGATCAAAAAAAATCATTAACTCGCCTAAAAAAATTTGAAATATTATCATACCAAAAATAAAGAAAACCAACAGTTTTGAAAGGCCAAAAAAGTCATCTTTAAATAAGAAGCATAAATACATACTAAAAAATAAAAGAGAAAATCCTAAAATAGAGTGTAAATATTTATAAGAATTTAATGCATCTAGCAACTCTCCTTTTGATAACAAAGGATTATCAACTGCAATTAATTCAATATTTGTTCTAATACCTGTTCCAAGTAAAATTTCAACAAAAATGAAAATCCAAAGACAAATTAAAGATAATGATATTTTTTTAGATAAATGAATATTAGTGAACTTTGCATCGTTGAATAGTTTGTATGATTCAATAGTTAAATAACTTAATGTTGAAACTAGAAATAAAGCTAAAATCATATGAAGACTGACAATAAAAGGATTAAGAATAGATGAAACAACAATTGCTCCTAATCCCCCATTAGCTATAACTAAAAATAATGATAATAATGATGAATAAAATATTTTACTATTATTTCGAAAGTATATAATAGCAATAGCAGTCATTAGCAAAATTGATATACCTACAATTACACCAAGCATTCTATTGCCATATTCTATCCAAGCGAGCACAATATTGAATGCAGTTGGATCTATATGAGCTGGGATTTGTTCTAAGCTAGTTGGAGGAATCCATCTTCCAAAACACTTTGGCCAATCTGGACATCCTAATCCTGATCCTGAGACACGAACCAATCCCCCAACAAAAATTAATAGATAAGATAGTATTGTAGAAATGAGAGCTGATCTAAAAAAAAGCTTATTTGTCATTTAATGATGATCCTTATCCTCATGATGATCATCAGAATGTTCATCGACTGGATGGCCGTGAGTATCTGTTAGAGGTAAGGTATCATAAAATGCTGCTCTTTTATTTATGGGATCTTTTGTTTCAGGATTTAAACCTAAATCACCCCTAAACTCTGTATCTAATAAAGTAATTGTAACAAAAATTCCAAAAAACATTAGGGACATTAAAAACATTGTTAAATTTTTCTTATCATCCCATAACAAATGCATGAAAAAAAATGCAACTAAACTTGCTTTTAATGTTGCAACAAGCATTGCAACTACAATATTTAAAGCTCCCAAATCAACGTAAGATACCCATACTGTTACTCCAGATAGGAATAAAAGAGTTGCTGCAATTATTAAGTAAGTTCTAAGTGGTGTTATATGGTGTTCTGACATATTTTCTTATCCAATTAAATAAAATAGTGGGAATAAATAAATCCAAATTAAATCAACTAAGTGCCAAAAAATTCCTATCATCTCCATAGGAGTATAATACTCTGAAGTAAGGTTGCCTTTGTATGTGCTATAAATTAACCATGCGATTAAACCCATTCCTATTGCAACGTGTAAACCATGTAAACCCGTCATAATGAAATAAATACTAAAAAATATATGAGGATTATTTAAATGAACAGCGTCAGGACCCATATATGAATAAAATTCTCCAGGTAACTGACCGACTTCAAACTTATGAGAATATTCTAAATATTTAATTCCAAGAAATACAAATGCAAACAGAAATGTTGCTACCAACATTAAAACAGAAAGCTTTCTGTTATTTTTCTGAATAGCCCAAATTGCTAAAGCCATTGTAAGTGAGCTAGTAATCAAAACAATAGTATTCATTAAACCTTTATTAACATCTAATAATTTGTGAGCATCAATAAACATATCTGGATACCAGGATCTGTAAACAATGTAAGCCACAAATAATCCAGCAAATGTCAAAACTTCTGTAAGTATAAATGCCCACATTGCAAACTTAGAAGTTTCATACTGCTGATTAACATCATGAAAATAATGTTTTAAATGTCTGGGTGAATTTGGATCGTGACCACTCATTTTTTATACGTTTTTTCAACAATCACCTTATCATAGTCATATGGACCATGCTGCAATACAGGATCTTCCTCAAAATTATGAGGATGAGGTGGTGAAGATGTGTGTGTCCACTCTAAGGTCATGCCTCCCCATGGATTTGAACCTGGGTCCACTTTATTTTTCTTAATAAATGACCAAAATAAATTCATAACGGCAATGAAAATTGAGATACCCAAAATTCCTGACCAAAAAGTTGAATAACTATGCAACTCAACAAATTGCTCATCATAAGTTGCATACCTTCTAGGCATTCCTCTTAATCCAAGCAAAAATTGTGGAAAGAAAGTTCCATTAAACCCAATAAATACTCCAAGAGCAGCAATGTTTGCAACTGTTTGATTATACATGACACCAAAGGATTTAGGCCACCAATGATGTAAACCTCCTAAAAACGCAACAATGGTTCCTCCCTGCATAACATAATGGAAATGAGCAACTACAAAATACGTATCATGCAAATGAATATCGAGCGCAACAGCACCTAAGAAAATTCCAGTTAATCCACCAATCGTAAACAAAAATAAGAATGATAATGCATACATCATCGGAGGAGTGAAAGAAACTTGACCTTTATACATTGTTAAAATCCAACTAAATATTTTTACCCCTGTTGGAATACCTACAAAATAAGTAATAAAAGAAAAAACAATTTGTGAAAATACAGATTGTCCTGAAGTAAACATATGGTGACCCCAGACTAAAAATCCTATAAATGCAATAGATAAAGTTGAATAGGCAATGAATTTATAACCCCAAATTTTCTTTCTTGAATGAACAGGAATGATTTCACTAATAATTCCAAATGCAGGTAAAATCATAATATATACTGCTGGATGAGAATAGAACCAGAAAAAATGTTGATATAACACAGGATCCCCACCTAATGCAGGATCAAAAATTCCGATACCAAGAAATCTTTCTAGCATCAACAAAACCATAGTTATTGCTAATACAGGAGTTGCTGTAATTTGCACTAAAGATGTACCATAAAGTGCCCACACAAATAGAGGTAATTTGTACCAAGTAAGACCAGGTATTCTCATCTTGTGAATAGTTGCAATAAAGTTCAATCCAGTTAAAATAGAAGAAAAGCCTATTATGAAAATACCTAATGTCATTGGAACTACGTTAGATGTACTTTGTGTTGAATATGGAGTATAAAATGTCCAACCAGTATCGACTCCACCATTAATTATTGTATACATTGCGAATAAAGCTCCAAATGAATAAATATAAAAACTTGCTAAGTTTAACCTTGGAAAGGCAACATCCTTTGCACCAACCATGAGAGGTAGTAAGATATTACCTAAAGCACCTGGAATTGCAGGAATAATAAAAAGAAATATCATTATTGCTCCATGCAAAGTATAGGCATTATTGTATACATCGTTTGAAATTATGTCATTACCTGGAGCCGCAAGCTCAAATCTCATTACTAGAGCAATTAAACCACCTAAAAAGAAAAATAAAATACCACTAAATAAATACATCAATCCAATTCTCTTATGGTCTAATGTCAACAACCAAGACATTATTCCCTTTGGATGGTTTAAGTAATTTTGCTTTGTATTTTCAGTCATAAATTCCTCTTAATTTACAATTAAATTTGAGAATCCTCGTTTAATGTTTTCAAGAATGCAATCAATGCATCGAGTTCTCTATCACTTAGTAAGCCTTGATAAGTTGGCATAACACCTTGGTATCCTGCTACAATCTGAGTCATTGGCTCTAAAATAGAACTCCTAATATAATTATCATCGATGACTGTGGAAGATCCATCATCGAATACTCTTTCTTGACCCCACATTTGACTAGTTTGAAGATATGAAGGACCTACTAGTGCCGAACCATCTAGAGTATGACAAGTATTACAAGCTTTTTTAGTATAGAGCTTAGCTCCTAATTCATCTAGAGGAAGATCATCATCTTCTGACCCTAATTCACTAGCCCACTCTTCATACTGAGCTGGCTTCATTACTATAACCTTAGCTCCCATCTGAGAATGACCAGTACCACAATATTCTGTACAAAAAATATCATATACACCTTCTTTGGTTGCATCAAACCACATGACATTGTATCGATTAGGCAAACAATCCATCTTACTTCTCATTACAGGAATAAAAAAACTATGTAATACATCTTTTGAAGATAAAACGAGTTTTACTGGCTGGTTTGATGGAACAACTAATTCATTTAATGTTGTTCCTCCATCTGGATAATCAAAAGTCCAAAACCAGCTCTGTCCAGTGACTTTGATTTCAATCGCATCATCTGGAACAATAATCATTTGCAAATAAGATCTAATTCCCCAAACAAAAGTAATGGAAACTAGGATTAATGGAATAATAAAAAACATTGATTCGAGTAAATTACTATGATCTTTACTGCTTGTTAATTTTAAATCTTCACCTTTTCTATGACGATATTTTATTGATAAATATAACATTCCAAAAACAACAATTAAAAAAAGTGCGACAGAAGAATAAAAAATGAAAAAATATAAATTATCGATATCGCTTGCAAATGTGGATACCTGTTTAGGGAAGAAATATTCTGTCAATCTATCTAACATTTAAACTGTCCTTATCAAATAAGTTTCTATCATTTTTCCAATAACTTACAAGCATTATGCATATAAAAAGGATAGTAAATATACCTCCTAATCGCATAATATTGGTAGCAAAAATTGTATAAGTATTTTTGTATGGATCATAGTGATAACAATACAAAATAATCTTATCAATAGTACTCCCAATTTTCCCCTCTGACGCTTCTAAAATTCCCAATTTCAAATCTTTGACAGGGTATTCAATGCCATATAAATATCGAGAAATTTTTCCTTCAGAACTTAGTAATGTTATAGCAGCAGGATGCATATATTCATCCCTTTGCTTGTCATAATAATATATATAACCGATACTATCTGCAACTTTTTTTATATTTTTCTCATCTCCAGTTAAAAAATGCCAATCATTTTTAACATTTTCTAAACCAAATCCCTTTATATAGTTTTTTTTCTTTTGATTAGCGAATAAAGTCTTTTCATTAGGATTTATATCAATGGTTATAATCTGAAAATCATCACCAGCATTTAATGTGAGATTCTTTAAAGATTCAGCTAATCCATTAAGGACTAAAGTGCATAACATTGGGCATTCAAAATAATTCAACGTTAAAACGGTGGGAATCTCTTTATTGAAAAAAGATGCTAACTCAACTTTATCACCATTCTCATTTATAAAAAAAGTATCTAGTGGAATGAAATCCCCTAAATTTTCAATTATGTCGATCTGTTGTTCGCTAGGGAATTCTTTTTTCAGTGTTTGAGCATGCACAAAACTTATTAGGAAAAGAAAAATAAAAAGAAAAATGCTATTTCTTATCATTAATAAGAATTTCCTTAGATCTTTCAATAGGAATTTGGTATGTATTGTCTTCACCATCTTTGACTTTATAGCTGTTTAGATTATCTTTCTCAAATTTTCTAAGATCTTCTAATTTTTCAGATCGCTTACTTAACTTAAATTCATAAGTAGTATCATCAAGTACTCTGATGTAATATTCATAAAGCATGTAAATGGTACCTAAAACCGTTATAATAAATATTACTCCTCCAATCAATACTGGCTTAACTGGAATATCTTTTTTTTCGTATCCTAAATTATCCACGATTAATGATTCCTATGGTTTATTGAATGAATAAGTTCTGTATCATTCAAAGGGACAAGATTTGATCTTGAAGTTATGTATTTAAATCCACCAATAAATATTAATGCAAAACTAAGCATAGTAATTAAATCATATATACCAAAGTAGAAGTTTTGTTTATGAACAGTAGGCATTATGATAAAATTAATATCAATGTAATGCATAAATAAAACCCATAAAGTCATAACTTGAAGCAATCTAATATTTCTTTTTGAACCTCTGAAAATTAAAATAAAAAATGGTATGAAAAATTTACCAACAATCAATAAAGTGCTTATAATTTTCCATGATCCAACCCATCTATGAAGATACCAAATAGTTTCTTCAGGAATGTTACTGTACCAAATAAAATAAAATTGTGCTCCTGCTATGTAGCAATAGAAAACTGTAAACGCAAATAAGTACTTTCCTAAATCGTGATAATGTTCTTTAGTCACTATATTTTGAAGATATCCTTGATCCTGCAATCTTATGATAGTAAAAGTCAAAAAAGCTAAGAAAGCTAAGAAAGCACCTGCAAATGTATAAACACCATACATTGTTGAATACCAGTGTGGATCAAGGCTCATTTGCCAATCCAATCCTGCAAAAGTTAAACTAATAAAAAAGAATACCCCCATTGGACTCATACAAAAATATCTTAATCTTTCTAAGATTTTTATATCTCCACTTCTATCATGCTTCATAGAATTATTATAAATGAATAATGCTATAATATTCCATAAAGCGAAATATAAAAATGCTCTGAAAATAAATGAATCCTCATTTAAGTATGCTAGCTTATGTTGGATTAAATGATCTGCTTGAAAATCATGAGTTTTCCAGTAATAATGATTAGGCAACCATTTGAATAATTTTTCCATACCAAAAATAATCGGAATAAATGGTAAAGTAAAAAGCGGAATTAGCATAATAGTATTTTCCATGATTCTTCTAATTGATACACTCCAAGTTGCTGAAAAGGCATAGTGAACCATAATAAAAAACATTCCGCCAAGAATAATACTTAACCAGTAAAAATAAGAAGTTAAATAAGAGAAATAAAAAACTTTATCCGAAACACCAAAAAACCAAGTTAAAAGCAATGCTATATAACCTACGGCAATCAAAATCAAATTATTTGATTTTTTTGAAACATAAGAATAGGTCTTTGGATTAAGATTCATGAATTACCACTCAATTTTTTTTTCTCTTCTTCAGGTAAATCTTCAAACGTAGCATTTTGACTTCTTTGTAGCGCCCTAACATAATGGATAATTGACCATACATCTTCAGTATCAATCTGATAACCATAAGCTGGCATGCTTCTTAAACCATATACAATGGTATTATACATTTCTCCATCTGCCTGCTCTCTAATTCGCTGATCGTGAAGATTTGCTGGGATTACTGGATAATCATATTGAGTAACAATACCTTTTCCATTACCAACAGCAGAATGACAGACACTACAGTATATATCATACCTTTCCTGACCTCTGTTTAAAACATCTAAGGACAATTCTACAGGATTAGAAATAAGATAAGAACCATCGTCATTTTTACCACTTATAAAAGAATGATTTTCAGCAATCATTCCGCGAGCAATTGTACCTTCAATAGGTTTTCTCATCGTTGAACCATCTGCAAAAAAGTTACTTTCTTCTAAGGATCGATATTTTTGTTGGTTATCCATATTTGGGTTTAAATGTATAGGAGAACTTTCAAATTTAGAACCTCTAAAACATCCAGTTAAAAATAATAGGCAGATTAAAATAATATTAATTCTCATCTGACAAAACCTCAATTTCAGTACCACCAATATTTCTTAAAAAATCAATAACATTATTCTCATCATATTTTGGATCATCAACTTCAATACTTACATAAAATGCATCACTACTTACATCTGAAAATTTTTCGGAATAAAAAACAGGGTGATGGAATCTTGGAATACGATTAAAGAACATCATTCCAAATACAGCCCCAAATGCACTGAATAAAACCATTAATTCAAAAGTAATAATTGCATATGCAGGGTAAGCAAAATATGGTTTTCCGCTTATATTCATTGGATACTCAATAGAATGAATCCAAGTTTGTAATCCAAACCCAAATAACGCTCCAGTTAAACCCATTGCACCAATCAAATATCCAAGTTTAGAACGCTTTAGACCCATCGCATCATCCATGCCATGAATAGGAAAAGGCGAATGACAATCAAACTTAGTGAAGCCTTTATCTCTAACTTTCTCAGCAGCATGAACTAGAGATTCAGGACTTTCAAATCTTGCTATAACACCAAACTTACTCATGATCATGTCCATGATGAGGATTAGACTCTGGTAAAACTAATTTTGCTTCAGCAATAGAAACCATAGGTAAAAATCTTAAGAATAATAAAAATCCAGTAAAAAATAATCCAAATGTACCAAGGTAAATTGCGACATCAAACATTGTTGGATTGTACATTGCCCAAGCACCAGGCATGAAATCTCTATGAAGAGTTATAACAACAATTACAAATCTTTCAAACCACATTCCAATATTTACAAGAATTGATGTAATAAACAGAAAAGGGATATGTCTTCTATATTTTTCGAACCAAAAAAACTGAGGAACAACAACATTGCAAAAGATCATTGCCCAGTATCCCCACCAGTATGGACCTAATGCTCTATTAACAAATGCAAAGGATTCGTATGGATTTCCGCTGTACCATGCTACAAAAAATTCCATTGAATATGCATAACCAACCATACAACCTGTTAATAACATTATCTGAGCCATTTTATCCAAATGCTCTACAGTGATAATATGTCCTAAGTTATAAACTTTTCTTGCGATAATTGATAGGGTCATTACCATTCCGAATCCTGAATAAATAGCACCTGCAACAAAATAGGGTGGGAAAATAGTAGTATGCCATCCAGGAATTACACTTGTGGCAAAATCTGAACTAACAACACTATGAACAGATAAAACTAATGGAGTTGAAATTCCAGCTAATACTAAATATGCTAACTCATAATGTTGCCACTGCCTATTACCGCCTCTCCAACCAAGAGCAAAGAAACCATATACTTTCTTTTTTAATCCTTTAGCTCTATCTCTTAAAGTAGCTAAATCAGGAATTAAACCCGTGTACCAGAATAGTAAAGAAACAGTGAAATAAGTAAATACTGCGAAAAAGTCCCAAATTAAAGGACTTCTCATATTTGGCCACATACCCATTTGGTTAGGAAGTGGTAAAAACCAATATGCCACCCATATTCTTCCAACGTGTATTCCAGGAAAAACTAAAGCGCAAATAACAGCAAAAAGAGTCATTGTTTCAGCAAATCTATTAATAGCATTTCTCCAATTTTGCCTGAATAAATGTAAAATTGCAGAAATCAAAGTTCCTGCATGACCAATACCGACCCACCAAACAAAATTAATAATTGCCCAACCCCAAAAAACAGGATTGTTAATACCCCATATTCCAGTTCCTTCCCATATCAAAAAACCAACACTTCCTACAAAAATAGCGAGAAGAGAAAGAGCAAAACCAAATAATAACCACCACTGAATTGGTGTCTTTTTTTGCTCAGGAACACCAGCAATATCATTTGTAATCGATGTAAAATCCTGATTACCTGGTAGCAGCTTTTCTGCTCTTATATCAGCTTTTGATTTAACTGACACTTAGTGACTACCCCCATTATAAGAATTAGAAACAAGCATTGGGTTTTGGTTTCTAATTTTTGCTAAATAAGTTGTTCTTGGAGCAGTTCCTAAATGAGCAAGAAGTGCATAATCGCGATTTCTTCTTTTCGCTTTACTAACTTCACTATTTGGATCATTGATATCACCAAACTTGATTGCATCTGCAGGACAAGACTGTTGGCATGCAACTTGGAAATCACCATCTTTAATTTCACGATTTTCATTTTCAGCTGAAATTCTAGCTGCACTTACTCTTTGATAACAATAAGTACATTTTTCCATTACTCCTCTAAATCTAATAGAAACATCAGGATTCATTGCCATCTGAACAACTTCAGGTAAATCTCTTGTATAATTATAGAAGTTAAATTTTCTTACTTTGTATGGACAATTATTTGCACAATATCTTGTACCGAGACATCTATTATAAGTCATTTGATTTACTCCATCAGAAGAATGGGTTGTAGCTGCTACTGGACAAACTGTTTCACATGGAGCAAGCTCGCAATGAACACATGCGACTGACTGAGTTGAAACTTCAGGATTATCTGGATCACCCGAAAAGTAATTATCAATTCTAATCCAATGCATTTCTCTACCCTTCATAACTTGTTCTTTACCAACAACAGGGATATTGTTTTCACTCTGACATGCTATAGAACATGCATTACAAGAAGTACAACTGGTCAAGTCAATTGACATTCCCCATTGAGGGCCTTTTGAATAATCCCAATCAGGATTATACATAGAATGATCAGCCCAACTTTTCTTCTTATCAGGTTTATGTTGTTCAACCTTTTTTTGAACCCAATCAGGATTATCTTGATAGTAATCTAAAGTTGATTGTTTAACCAATTCAGGAATTCTTGATTGAGCCTCTTTTGGGGCTAAATCATCAAAACCTGGAGCAGCATATTTATCTTCCTCTAAACCATGATGATCTTGGGTAGATGCTAAAGGATATGTTTCATTTAAAACTTTAATTGAAGCGTTAAGAACAAAACATGAATTATTTGATGTTCTTAATGGATAAACATTAAATCCAACTCCATTACCAATTCTTCCTTCAAATTTTCTTCCATATCCTAATTCGAGAGAAATAGATTTCTGATTTTGACCAGGAGTTATAAACGCTGGAATTTTTATTGTTTTACTTCCAACAGCTATTTCCAACATTTGACCATTTTTAATATTTAGTTTTTTTGCCACCTTAAGACTTATTAATGCTGCATTATCCCATGTTAAACTAGTTACAGGTTTTGGAATTTCTTGTAACCAGCCATTATTAGCATATCTCCCATCGTAAACTGATGAAGAGGGATTAAAAATAATTTCAAATTTGTTATTATCTAGTTTAAAGTTGTCATTTAATACTTTTGTAGATGCTTTTGAACTTGGTTTAACATCTACACTATTAAATAAAGGCTTTTCAAATAATCCATCATGTAAAACTTTATCCCAAGCTCTATCAAAATTTCCCTTTTTAATAATTTTGGATTTCCAAACACTCTTTACAGTATCATAAGCACTCTGTTCTTTAGAGTAGACAATAGGTGATAAAACCTGAATTGCACTTCTTGAGTCAAATAAAGGCATTATTTGAGGTTGTACAACGCTCACAAAACCATCATAAGTCATTGCATCGCCCCAACATTCAAAATAGTGATTCATAGCAATATTCCATGAACATAACTTTGAGGTTTCATCAACAATGTTTGTTAAATGAACTGTATTTTTTACTTTACTTAACGATTTTGCAAAATCAAAATCGGCTGGTGAATCGTAAACCGGATTAGCTCCAAGAATAATTAAGTTTTCTATTTTTCCTTTCTTCATATCATCACAGAGTGACTTGAAATCATTTATAGATGACACCTGAGATAATGATAAAGGATAATAATCAACTGGTGCATTTAACTGATGATTGATAAGTGCAATTAATTGATGAAACTCTTTAGATAATGAGGATCCTCCTAATAGAATTGACTCACCTTCATTGCTCATTAAATCTTTAGCTGCAGCTTTAATCCATAAATTATTTGGACCTTTAACCTTATTTGCATTGATAGGTAGACCAAGAACTTTTAGCTCATAAGCTAGTTCAGCTAATAAGTTTTCCATCTCATGTTGAGCAACATTAAGTCTATGATCAGCGCTTGAGCCAGTTGATGATATGGAACTTTCAGCTACATACAATCTATTCATTGTACTATTTTCGTCAACTATATCTCTATTCTGAGCAAATTTTCTTGTATGATAAATGTTGTTATCATCAACACCAAGAAAGTCTGACCCTAATGAAACAATTATTTGTGCATTTTCTAGCCTATAAAGTGGCTGTAATCTTTTTGAAAAAGCTTTTTCAATTCCATCATAAAGATTTTCATTATTGATTGACTCATACACAACCCAATTTGCATTTGGTAAATTCTTTTTAAAATCTTCTTTAATAGATTTAATTGTTGGTGAGGAAGATTCTTGCATTAATACTGCCAACCCTTTTCCATCAGTTTCGTTCAAACTTTTTGCAAATTTTAAATATTCAGACCAATCAATATTATTACCTTTAAATTTGATACCTCTTGCTCTATCAGGATCATACATCTCTAGAGTGCTAGCCTGAGCAAATGAATTTGATTTACCCATTGTAGCTGGATGCTTTTCATTCCCCTCAACCTTAACAGGTCTTTCGTCATGATTTTCAATTACTACTCCTAAAGCATTATTTTTAAATGGTAAGGTACTTGCATAGTATTTTGGAATGCCTGGAATTGTTCCAATTTCTGCTTCAACATAAGGAATGATTTTTTGAACTGGTTTCTTACATCCTTCTAAACCAGCAAGTGCTACAGATGCAGCAATAAGTGATAAAAAATTTCTCCTAGAAAGGCCATTATCAATATTGTGCTCAGACTGCTTTAAAAAACGATTGTAGTCTTCTTCTGAAGAAATATCTTTCAGACTCTTCCAATATCCAAATTCTTGGTTATTCTCTTTATCTAATGCAGCAGCATTAGTCTTAACAAACTCTTGATTCTTTTTTTCTATCTGTGACATTTTTGACAATCTCCAACAGGTCTTTCTTCCCCATGTTCCGCAACCCAAGATGAAACAAATTGATCATAATCTGCTGGCGGAGTCCAATACATATTAGTTACTTCGCTGACAGGTCTAACTTCAGGAGCATCAGATCTATGACAATCTAAGCACCAATCCATACTAAGAGGTTGAACTTGATAAACAACTTCCATTTCTGCAATATTTCCATGGCAAGATATACATGCAACACCAGAATTTACATGGGCACTATGATTAAAGTATGCATACTCTGGAAGCATATGTACTTTAATCCATTCAATTGGTTTGCCAGTTTCCCAACTCTCTCTAACTAGCTTGAGTTGTTCACTATCAGTTTTAACATAAGTATGGCATCCCATACAAGTTTCAGTTGGAGGAATAACAGCAGAATAACCTTGCTCTACGCCAACATGACAATAACGACAATCAATACCCATATCTCCTGCGTGTAATTTATGACTATAAGGTACAGGTTGAGTAGGAGCATAACCTACATCAGTATAATAAGGTGAACCATAATACCATATAAAAGAAGATAACGAAAAAACTAGCAGAAAAACTGCAATCAGGAAAATTCCTGGAAAGTTGTTTGTCCATCTTGGGAATATTTGCATTTTTACTCTTATAAAAAACGTTCTATAATTTTTATAAAATACGTGTAAACATTACGTCTATATAGGTCTTCAGTCAAGAGAATAAACTTAAGTATTAACTTTTTTTAATTAAATATGATAAATTCAATTTCATGAATGAATCATATAAAATTATTTCTTCATCAATTCTTTTCTGGTTTTCACAAAAAAAATGGTTTGTTTATAGCATAATTATTTCAATTTTTTTATTAAATCTTACTACTCCAGTAGGATTAACAGTGCCAGCATATCATAGCTTAATAATACTTTTGCTCGTATTTATGCTTGTTACATTTGAGCCTATTCCTTTTCCTGCCATCGCCTTATTAACATTGGTACTACAGGTAGTTCTCGGGGTAGCTCCTCCAAATGTTGTTGCATCTTCATTTATGAATGACGCAGTTTTATTTGTTATGGGATCTTTAATGTTTGCTATTGCAATAGTTCATCAAGGTCTTGATATCAGGTTAGCAAAATTAATTATTAAAATCTTTGGAAGAAGCAAGCGAATGTTTTTAGCAGGTCTTATGACAATTTCCGCAGTACTGTCTTCTTTCTTAGGAGAACATACTGTAATTGCAATAATGCTTCCAATTGGTTTATCAGTAATTAAAAATATTGATACACAACAATCAGATGGAAAAAATGCTGTCTTATTAACTTTGTTTTCAATTGCTTATGGTACGATTATTGGATCTATTGGAACTCCTTCTGGAGGAGCAAGAAATGTGATAATGATAAACTATCTTCAAGAATTTAGTAATGTTCATATTGATTATTTAAAATGGATGAAGCATGCATATCCAATCTTAATAATTCAATTGATTGTTGCTTACTTTGTTTTACAATTAACATTTCCTTCATCGTTAAATAATATCAAAATGAGAGGATTCAATAAAAATGTTGGTAAAACAGATGTGAAAAAAAATATTAATCATCTATTTTCATGTTTAATTATAGTAGGTATAGTATCTAGCTGGTTTGCATTTAATGATATTTACGGATTAGGAATAATTGCTCTAGCTGGCGCTCTAACATTTATGATTTTCGGAATGATTTCTTGGGAAGAGATAAATAAAAATACTAACTGGGGAGTAATTCTACTTTTTGCAGCAACAATTTCATTAGGTTTTCAGATTAATGAAACAGGTGCTTCATCATGGCTAGTAATGAAGTTTAATGAATTACTTGCTACTCTACCTTCCAACTCAATGAATGTTAGTTGGTCAATAATGGCTGTATTATCAGGACTTACAGCAAACTTTTTTACGAGCTCTGCTACGGTCTCATTAATTGGTCCAATGGCTATTGAATTACACCCAACTGATATTTCGTTTGCTTTATCTTCTGCTATCGCATCAGGATTTTCTTTTTTAACAGTAATATCCTCACCGACAGCTATGATATTATACTCAACTGGACTCGTTTCAACAAAAATGTTTTTTAGAGTTGGAATATTGATGTTTTGTATTTCGATTATTATTTTGTATTTAATGTCACAATTTTATTGGGTAACACTATGAAAATTTTAATTGCAATTGGTGGAAGAGAATTTTCAAAACCAACATTAGATCTTGGAATGAAAATTGCAAATTCATTTAAATCATCTACAACAATTGCATATGTTGGTAAAAAAATTAGTCAATTTTCTGAAAAAGATGTGAGTGTTGTACATCAAAATTTAGATGATAGAGAACTTTATAGACCAGGCATTAGAACTCTTGAATGGGCTTATGATTTCTTAATATCCAAAAATTATATTGAAGAAAAAGATTCTAATAAATTTAATGACTACCTATTGGTTGACGAAGAAAATTCAAGAATGAAAGTTCTACTTAAAGGTCAGCAATCTGACAAAATTGATTTAATTATGCGAACTGGCGAAATAATTGAACAATTAAAAAATGAAGTAGAAACTAATAAACATGATATTACAATAATTGGTGGAGGAGGAAATAAAGGTATTCATCAAAAATTAGTTCAGTTTATCGATAGTTCAGTTTTTGTTGTTAAAAATTACTCTGTAAATAAAAAATATAGGATTCTTCTTCCTATAAACGAATCAAAAGGTTCTGATATGGCCATAGAAACTGCAATTAATTTTGCAAAATCTTATAAACTAGATGTAGAGATAGTTTCAGTCCCTGAGGGTAAAAAATCAATTGAAAAAGTGGAAAAAATTCTTTCAAAAACAAAAGATAAATTTTTGAAAAATAAGATAAAAGCTTCAACAAAATTGATTAGTGGTTCAGCTGTAAACTCAATTGTTAATCATGCTAAAGATGATAGTATTGTTATCTTAGGAGTATCTCCAAAAAATCCAATTATGAAATATTTCTTTGGTAGTAAACCTTTAAGTATTGCTCAGAAATGTAATTGTCCAGTTCTAATAACTAAGTAAGTACTTCAACCACTTTATCATAGTCAGGTTCATGGCCTGTTTGCTCAACTAGCTGTGTATAGATAATATTATGATTAGAATCTGTAACAACTACCGATCTAGCTAATAGACCTTGGAACTTTCCATTTGTATGCAATATTCCATAATCATTAGCAAAATCTTCATTTCTCATATCTGATAAAAAGACTACATCATTAATATTATGATCGATACAAAACTTTTTATGACCAAATCCTAAATCTCTTGAAATGCATAAAACAACTGTATCTTCAAATGAACTTGCCAAAGCGTTAAACTTTACTGCAGCTGCTGAACAAACTGGAGTATTCATGCTTGGAAAAATATTTAATACTAATTTTTTTCCTTTGAAATGCTCCAAATCAACATTTTTTAGATCACCATCTGCTAAAAGAAAGTTTGGTAATTGACTACCAACTTGTGGCAATTCACCGTTTAATGTTACTTCAAAGTCACCTAATTTTACTTTTGCCATATTTTTCCCTATTCATGTTTATTATATATCTACTAAATTGGAATTAAATTTATGAATTAAAAATTTATTAAAAGGAGTTTTTTATGAACGATACAAAAAAATTTAATCTTCCACCATTGCCTTATGGAGAAAATGACTTATCCCCTATTATTTCTTCAGATACAGTTCAGTTGCATTATGGTAAGCACCATCAAGCATACTTTAATATGCTTAACACATTAGCTGAAGGAACAAAATATAATGAAATGAGCTTGGAAGATGTTGTTGTTGAAAGTTTTAAAGACAAAGAACAGAAAATATTTAATAATGCTGGTCAAGCATGGAACCATATTCTTTACTGGGATCAGATGAAACCTGGCGGCGAAAGCCAACCCAGCGGTAAATTGCATACAATGATTGAGGATTCATTTGGAGACTTTAATTCATTCAAAGACCAATTTGTTCAACAATCTGTTGGTGTTTTTGGTAGTGGCTGGTGTTGGTTAGTTCAAAATGATTCTTCATTAGAAATCTTAGGAACACCAAATGGAGAAAACCCATTAGCTCATGGAAAACATGCACTTATGGGTATTGATGTATGGGAACATGCATATTATCTTGATTATAAAAATGTTCGTCCGGACTATGTAAAGGCAATTCTTGACAATTCTATAAATTGGAGTTTTGTTTCTGATCAATTAAAATAAAAAAAAGGCGAGTAAATTCTCGCCTTTTTTTAACAATTTAATTTCAAATTATCCTGTTGGAGGACAATCAGGTGTAACAGTATTCGCTACAGCTCCAACTACTAAACTTAGCTCAGAGTTTTCTGCGCTAAAAGTAAATGGTACTGCATCAGCATAAAATGCCTGAATACTTCCACTGTGTGTACCCCAAACAGCTTGATT
>Ga0209036_1000184_pt1 | contig 25439 bp, 21 predicted proteins | sample MarorgKNORR_S2LV_3_FD_188222 | JGI IMG/M metagenome (GOLD analysis project Ga0209036, IMG submission 188222) | Marine microbial communities from the Southern Atlantic Ocean, analyzing organic carbon cycling - DCM_A/KNORR_S2/LV (SPAdes) (version 2) | ecosystem: Environmental > Aquatic > Marine >... | reverse complement strand
AAACTAGCAGGATAAAAAGTGAAATCGACAACATAACAGCAAGCCCAAAAAACGAGCCTACATATAACGGCAACCCTTCAACCGCGCTAAACCGCCGCCCGACCTCCGGCCCTAGAAAAGCAGCTACGATCCCAGCTAGCATTAAAATAGAGAGGCTTCTCGGCACCTTTACAAGCGGTACAGACTCTGCGACCGCGAATCGAAATTGCTGCAAGAACGCTATGTAATTACCAACCAAGAATGTCCCCACTACAAAGGTGAAAAAGGACTCCTGCCAAACTGCATAAGCACAGAGCAAAGACGCACTGACTCCCAACACCGTTCCCAACAGAAACCCGGCCTTTCGTCCAAACTTAGACATCAAAATGCTTGCGGGTATTGCTGCGCTCGCTAGACCAAGAATCTGAAAAGTGATTGGCAATGTTGCGAGGTCTGCAGAGGGAGCTAACCGCGTACCCACTATGCCGCCCAATAAAACGAGGACTGGCGCCGCAGTTAGTCCAAAAGACTGCGCTAATGTTAAAACAATCAGACTCTTGTAAATTTTTAAGATCGTAACTTTCTAGTCCCCAACTCAGCCCATGTAGCCGAGTAAATCTCTTATAAAAGAGTTATTAGTTTCTGTTTAATTGAATCCATTGCGAAAAATAGCCCTTCCTCGATTGTAACCTTGCGGCATTGGCAGGACGTTGTTCTCTTCTGCCCAGCTTTCGTATTCTGAAAGCATCTCAGCAAATAATTGAGGCTTTTCATTTATCAAGTCTGTGGTTTCACCAGGGTCGGTCTTAATATTATACAGGTGCCACTCTGTCTCGTTCTGCTCAATTTTATTAATTACGATCTTATAATCTCCTTTAAAGAGCGCATTACTCCCTCCTAGCTCATAACCTATTGACTCAGAAGGTTGATGAATTTGATCCGCAGCTCCATTCAAATAATCTGTGAAACTCACGCCGACTATCGGTTCTACTTCTCGTCCATTAAATTTACCTCGATGTTCTGTGGTCCCAGTAAGATTAAGAATTGTTGGTGCAAGGTCGGTGACAAAAGTAAACTCATCAGTAATCTCTCCATGCCGAGTGATGCCAGGCCCAGACATTATAAGAGGCACACGCAACCCTCCCTCATTAGCATGGAACTTGTAGTAAAGCAGCGGTGAATTTGCAATCGAGGCATTCCCGGGGCCTATTGCCACCCAGGAGCCCTTCTCGCCTAAACTTTCATAATCTGTGTTATAGCCAACTCTATCAAACCAGTTTTTTAGCACAGAATTTCCATCCGAATCTAATAAAGGACTACTCGCCGCGCCATTGTCAGAGGTAAAAATAAAGACCGTATTCTCATACTCATCAATACTTTTCAGATAGTCCATCAGTCTACCGATATGGAAATCCATCGCGTCAACCATACCCGCATATACCTCCATGCGGCGAGCATCATAGCGTCTTTGCTCATCCGTCATGCTACTCCAATCTATAGTGCCAGGAGTAACTTTTATTTCGCTTTCCTTAGGAATAACACCTAAGGCGACAGCAGTTTGTCTTCGCTTTTCACGCATCACTGACCATCCTTCATCGTAGACGCCAGCATATTTATCTGAATACTCTTTCGGCGCCTGCACGGGTATATGAACTGCCTGAAAAGGGATATAAGCAAAAAATGGCTGGTCGCTGTCTTCGTTCGACGCAACGAACTCGATCGTCTTATCAATGAAATACTTAGACGAGTAGAAATCATCAGGCAAGGTGTGGGGTGATCCATCAGCATACCAGCTGACTTGATCATAGATCGGCAAGTAGGTTCGCTGCTCCCAATTATCCGCACCTGTATCAGCCATCGCGATAGTTCGATCAAAGCCACGAGAGGAAGGGAGGAGAGACGGCGTATGTCCTAAATGCCACTTTCCAGTCATATAGGTGTGGTACCCGCTATCTTTCAACAGACTAGAAATAGTCACTACTTTGTCGTTCAGCACGCCCTTATAATGGTCATAGACCATCTGTTCTGGTGGAATTGACTCAGGAATATTAGGCACACCATTGCGATGACTATCCACCCCAGTCAAGAGCATCGCGCGAGCGGGACCGCAATTCTGCGCTGTATGGTAGTTTGTGAATGACAAGCCCTCAGCTGCAAGCTGAGCGATGTTAGGTGTATTAATTTCACTCCCGAATGGCGAAATGTCTGTGTAGCCTAGATCGTCAGCAAGAATTAAGACTACGTTGGGTCGCTCCGCAGAATAAGTTTGGACGGGCCAAATCACTATTAACCAACAAAAAAAAGCGCCCACGAGATCTACTTTTGATTTCAAGCCCATACCTCCCCCCAGAAACCCATTCACGGGCCAGTCAATACCAAGTTTATTAGTCTGCTTTTACCGCCACGAAACTTGCTACGGCCATACCAGCCAAATCAGCCGTCCCCTTTATGGAGCCATCGTCCTGTGTTCGACCCTCATAAATAATGAGACCTGCATCCAATTCGAGTTGGAAGTCTAACTCACCATCAATCATAGTGCCGGTAAAATCAACTGTACCAAACCGCTGCCCGATATAAGTTCCCTCTATATCCTCATTATTTTGTCGAATGGTAGCAACAGCACTACCAGACTGACCTTGGACATTTAGGGAGAAATTCCATTCTCCAGATATATCAGCTAACGCAAATCGCACGCTACCCAAAAAAGAAAGGGTAATTACGGCTCTGAACAGAATAAAAAATAGATCTCTAGACATAAAAATATTACCTCTTTAATTTTTATGTTTCATAATCTAACTCTACCACAACCTAGTCGCTTCTGAACCAAATAAAACGAACATCTGCTCTTTTCCGCCGTAATTGATTATTCAGCGAACATAAGTGGTAAAAGATGCCAAAATGACTTATGTAAAGAGCATGAAGTATCGACCATATTAGCTTACTGATTTACAATCTTAAGAATTCAAGGATAGTAATTTATGACTACTAATAGTTTAGATGCCAGCCGATGTTTTGTTTGTGGTCCAGAGAACAGTATCGGACTGAAACTGACATTCCAGTTAGATGCAGATGTCTGCCGCTCCGAGTTCACGCCGCAAGTCGAACATTGTGGTTATGACAATGTGACACATGGAGGAATAATTTTTAGTGTATTGGATGATGTGATGGCGAATTGGATCTACCTAAACGGCATTAGGGCCTATACGGCTAAATGTGACATTCGATACAAGGACAGTCTCCCTATAGGAACAAAAGTGAGCATAGAAGGGCATTGCCTCAAAAAACGGAACCGGCTCATCTTAATGGAAGGCAAGATGGTTCGAGAGGATAATGGAGAAATCGTTGCTGAAACTCAAGCCAGCTTTATGATCGATAACAGCTAGCATAAATGAACCCGCAAAAATACTAACTCTAAAACTAGTCTGTCCTAATAAAGCTGTTAGTCTCGCCATCCGAATTTTCTTGTTCCTCAGGGTTCTCTTCTTGATATTTCTTTATAAATTCTGCCATCGAGGCCGAATCAACGATGTTTTTTTCAAACCAGTCTATGAACTCCTGATCACGCACGTTCTTCCAAAAACTCCATATGCGAGCACCTGTTGGTGATCTAAAAATTCCCGTCCTTAACATGTGAACACGCATATCCAGGTGTTTCTTTTCTACGAGACCTTGCCGAACCTTGTCATAGACATCAAAAACATCAACCAATAACATAATTGTAAAAAACGTGATCCTCGATTTATCAACCGAGTTTATGTCTTCGCCCGCCCAGTCCTTGCCGATAAATTCAGCAAATTCTGGATCTTTTGCGGTTTGAAAGAACCTTTCGTAGAGCCGATGGGTAAGTCCATGACCGAACTGCGCCTTGGTTATCAAATTGGTTTGTCTAATCTGAGCAGACAAATATAGTAGGGTAGCAACTGTCGCTATAGCTGCAACAAACTCGCCGAGCGAACCCATATCTTGAAAACTCATTTCAAATCCTTTTCCGAAAATTTTTACTATGTAGCTGAGATGTTTTGCTCACCAGGGATATTCGAGTTGAAACTCAGAAGAACACCCAGCAAAGAAACGAGTAAACCGAGGCCCAAAAGTGTCAAAGGCCCAATAGTCAGGCCCAATAAGTCTGAAGCCGGAAGGGCTATGAGGCCTCCACCGAGCGCCATTAACGTCCGTCCAACTAATCCCCGAAACCCATCTCTATCCAAATGGCCTACCCCAAAGAGGTAACTCTGTAACGAACCAGCTATTAAGATTATACCTATGCCAACCTTAACCGTAGCGAAAATGGTCTCCCACAAAGTACCGGAGAGGATAAGAGCCGGTTCGAGCACAAAAAAGAATGGTATGAAATAGATCACACTTCCTAAACGCATCGCCTTAAAACCGGTCGCCAAAGCTGAAGAGCCATTAATACTTGCCGCAGCAAAAGCGCCTAGGGCAACTGGTGGGGTAATGAATGACAGCATACCCCAATATAGAATGAACAGGTGAACACTCATGGGCTCCAATCCGCCCTGTATTAAAGCCGGAGCTAGGACTATTGCTAAGAATACATAAGCAGCCGTTACCGTCATTCCTATTCCCAATATAAAACTACAGAATGCTCCCATAATTAGCAAAAGCAGTGGTGAATCCCCGGCTAAGTACAACAAATCATTTACTAACGTGCCAGATAGCCCAGTTATTGATAGAGCTCCCACAATTAAGCCGACACCAGCCATAATGGTTAGCAGCTCCATGAGAAGCTTCCCAGTAGCTACAAGAAAGTTTCCAGCTTTTTTAAGATCCCAACGATACTCTGGTGAAAGCTGATTTAATAACAGCAAAAGCCCGGTCGCAATAAACGGAGCGACAGCCTCTCTCTGCAAGTAAACTAGGAGAAAAATTAACACCAGAAAAGCTGCAATGTAATACCAACCTTGCCTCATGGTCTCCGACAAGCTGGGCAACTCTTCCTTTGGTGTTCCAGCGAGACCTTTTCGCGCGGCATAGGCATCTATTTGCATAAAGAGGCCAAAGAAGTACAGAAAAGCGGGGATTGCTGCCGCCAAAGCCACTGTTGTATAAGCAACATTTAAAAACGTTGCCATCACGAACGCCGTCGATCCCATTATTGGCGGTAGGAGAACTCCGCCTGTCGACGCACACGACTCGACACCTGCCGCATACTCCTTTTCCATACCATTTTTTTCCATGGCGGGGATCGTCATCTGACCAGTTGTCAAAACATTAGTAATTACACTTCCGCTCATCGAACCCATTAAGCCGCTTGAAACGATAGCGACCTTGGCCGATCCTCCGCGAACATGGCCAAAAACTGCGAACGCCAAATTTATAAAAAAACGCCCTCCTCCCGTTTTTTGGAGAGCTATACCAAAAATTAGGAATCCGATTACAAGCTGAGCAAAAGCTCTAAATGGCAAACCAAGAATACTCTCTATGCTCATGACGTGGTAGGCCGCTGTGTCTGCGGGTGTAGATGCCATACCTGATATTGGCCCAGGCAAACTCTCGGCAAATATTGGATAGAGAGAAAAGAAGAAAACTAAACCAAAAAGAATCCAACCACCTGTCCGCCTGACTCCCTCCATAATTAACGCCCATAACACGTAGCTCATCCAAACCGCGTAATCCGGCGCCGAAAATTCCCAACCGTAATCGAGCATCGTCTCTGCGTTTGCAAAAAAGAAAGCACAAACGATCAGGACAAGGCACCCCAGGAAGCCATCAAACCAATATGTTTTATTGTTCGAAAATGACGGGTTGAGAAGAAAACAAAGAGGCAGTAGTAGTCCGATCAATGCGTAGTAATAATGATTCTGTAGTGTTATCGCAAAATCTAATAGCGGATTTTCTGAAAAAAGTCGCAGAGAATCCATTGCCAGAAAAGCGCTGGTTAGAGCCGCTATTCCTGTCAGCCACTTCAACGGTGTTGGTAGATTGTCAGTATCTTTGGACACTACTATCGCCATACTGGATTGAAACCAGCTTCCTCCAATCGCAGAGCCCTCAATCGCCCCCAGGCCTCAACGAATTCTTGTTGGTCATCGATTTCTTCCTGAATAAATTCGGACCAAGCACCCGCAAGAACTTCCTGCCTTTCGACCAGTGAATTATTATGTTGCTCTAATTCATCCGTCCAAATTCCGATCTCGCGCCAGTACTGAACGGCACCATCGTGATAGGGTACAACCCATTGAAATACCTGCCGGTCAAGCGCCCAACCAATCGCCCCTGGATCAGAGTCCTTAAAATCATCGTAGTTTTCATGTATGGCCTGAGTCAACGCGCGAACCAAGTTTTCGTCCTGGTTGGATAACGCAGTTAACATCGGGTAGGGATAGGTGCCAGCCTCCTGCGGGTTATTAGGATCGATTCCCGCTCCCCGAGTAGCATGGTGCTTTGTGAAATAGGGTCCGATGGCTAACATGCGCTCCCAACAACCCTGGTCATCATGGGGAGCTGGTGGCCAAAAAATACCTCTAGGCGACGCTTCAACCCGATACATTGGTCCAGAGACAGTTGTGCCAAAGCCGGCATCCACATCACCGTTTATGACACCAGTCCAGGCAGCATCGTAGCCAGGAAAATCGACTCTCACAACATCGTCCCAAGTTAAGTTACCACAGGCGAGATAGGCTTCCATGGAAACGTTTAAAGCAGGGGCGCCACGTACATAGGGAATTCTGCGACCCCTTAAATCGGCAATCTCTTCTACACCAATGTCTGCCGCAACCCCCACAGTCTGATTGCTTAGTCCGTTAGAGGTCATAAGCAACCGAACCGGTTGCGGACCCCACTGATCATTTGCAAATTGAAACATCCCCTCTTGAGCGAAATAAGTAGACACCCCATTCACGGTAAAATCTACCCGCCCAGTTTTTAAAGGAAGAAGTCGTGAAACATCATTCTGGCCAGGAATGACACGCAAAGTCACACCAAACTTTTCTCGCAACATAGCTCCGATCGCAACAGCTTGGTTATAACCCGTAGAGCCTAAGTTATAGGCGGTCCAAGCCATCTGTCGCGGGAATGCAGATTGATTTGACTGGGCAAAAGAGTAACCAGCCATTGTAAGTAAAAAAAAGAAATTCACGGCCAAGATCGACTTGGACAATATATGATCGAAGGTTCGAGGTTGCTTGAAGGACACTCTTATTATTCTCCCGGGCAAGATACAGCTCTCAAAATAGAGAATACTAACAAAACAACGAACAAGCACCCCAAATTTGATTCATTTACACTAATCGGCTTTTGATTAGAAGCAAGCTTGTTTAGAAATATAAAATACAATTTTAGCGTCAACTACCTATCGATAGCATTTATAAATTCTTGCGTGGTCAGTACATTGTGACTTATCACGGGGTAATCAATCTCGATGGCAGCTATCATTTCTTTCATGTTGAAGGCGCCAACGGCATCTGTGACCATAGTTGTATGGTACCCGAGCTCAACTGCGTAACGCGCCGTTGATTCGATGCAAGTATTTGCCCGCATGCCAGCGATTATTACATGATCAATACCATTCTGTTTTAGTAAGAAGTCGAGATCTGTGTTTGCGAACCCACTTGACTGCCAATGCTGACGGGCCTCTAAGTCACCTGGTTTCATTTGCAGATCTGGATGGTATTCCACGTTCCATGTTCCTGCTTTAAATGCTCTACCAGTTCCTCGGGCGAACTTCCATCCACTATAATCTCCTTCCTCAAAGTGATGATGCGGCACATAAATAACCTTGACGCCCGATTGTCTCGCGCCATCTACTAGCTTTTTCATGTTTTCGATAGCATTATTAGCGTCCAGTGTTTCTTTAGAGAGCGGGTATAAAATGCCTCCCTCGGAGAGAAACTCGTTGTATGGATCGACCAAAAGAATAGCCGATCTCTCAGGGTCGTAGTCGTAACTCTGAGCGACTCCACCTTGAATGGTCAGCACTGAAAACATGAGAGAATAAGCGCAAGTTCGAATGGACATAGTTTTGGTCCTTGAATTAATTTATTTTACTAAAATGTACGTTTTAATCTTCCAGTAGACAAGTAGACTCTGCGCATATAGATTTTCTCAGCTATACTCATTATTAATTTAGAATCGCACCACTGGAGGCAGTATGACCCAACGTCGAGAATTTCTGAAGTTTCTAGCAGCCAGCCCTTTGCTTACAAGTTACGAAGCTTTTGCTCAACAAGTTGAAGAAACGCTTGGCGAAAGACTAACTGATCCCTCAGAGGTTATAAATGTTTTTGAGATGGAATCCCTAGCACGAGAGAAAATTCCACCGGCGCACTTTGGCTACCTATCAACCGGGGTTGATGGTGACATGACATTAAGAGCAAATAGAGGTGGGTTCACCCGTTTTCAGATTAAACCGAGAAGACTTGTGGACGTCAGTGAACCGGATATGTCGGTAAATGTGTTGGGTGCTGAGGCTAGCTCTCCAATTTTCCTTTGCCCAGTGGGTAGTCATGGGGCTTATCATGCTGACGCTGAACTCGGAACAGCAAGAGCGGCAGCTGCCAAAGATCACCACATGGCACTTTCTACTCAGTCGTCAACTCCCATAGAAGCGGTTATTGAACAAAGAGATGGGCCTATTTGGTTCCAGCTCTACCCAACGACTCGCTGGGAATATACGGTGGCCATGGTGCAACGCGCCGAACGCGCTGGGGCTACCGCCGTTTGTTTGACTATCGATCTACCTGGCGGACGAAATGTTGAAACACAAATGAAATTGGCTCGAGAAGATACACGAACATGCTCAAATTGCCATCAAGGCCAAGCCAAACCAATTTTTGATGGTTTGGATATGAGCGGCGTTGGATTAAATGACCCTTCATTAACCTGGAGTGTCATCGGAAGATTAAAAGAAGTCACTAATATGAAGGTTATTATCAAGGGCATCGAAGTCGGCATAGATGCGTCACTCGCCGTAGAAAATGGAGCCGATGGCATCTGGGTCTCTAATCATGGAGGTCGCGCAATCGAATCTGATCGAGGCGCAATAGAGTGTTTGCCTGAAATTGTGGATGCAGTTAACGGTCGTGCCCCAATAATTATTGACAGTGGCTTTAGGCGCGGCACGGATGTGTATAAAGCTCTTGCACTTGGCGCCTCTGCCGTCGGCATCGGACGGCCCTATTGCTGGGGGCTTGGAGCCTTCGGTCAAGCAGGTGTAGAAAGGGTGCTCACGTTGTTAAATAGAGAACTAAGAATAGCTATGATGGGCAGCGGCACGCCGACTATTGCCTCCATAGGCCCAGACTATGTGCTTGATGCAGGCCACCGAGTGCCGCGAGGAAAGCTTGGTAGAGAGTTGCTTTGACAAGCCTTTCCCCGAACCTTACTTTAGCTGCGTCACTGGAATCATATTTATTCAAATATGCTCTATCAGTCTAAACGAACAGTCATCGTGGATCCTAATGGAGCAGAAATAAAGCTTAAATGAAATTCCCAGAAATCTTCATCGCAACACCAGATTCGAAGGATTATCTGGTTTTAATCAGGAAACTTCTTGGGTCACAGGTAAAAGTAACATTAGCATCCTCACTTCAAGAAACAAAACAGTATTACAGGCAACAGTCAGTTGTTTTAGGAAGACCAGACTATGTCTCTTCGCTGTTAGAAGAAGAGCAACCCATAAAGTGGGTTCAGTCGACCTGGGCTGGAGTTGCACCACTAATTAAAATACCTAACAGGGCTTACACGCTGACATGCGCGAAGGGAGTGTTTAACTCTCAAATGTCGGAGTATGTGATTGGCCATATCCTGTCGTTTGAACTAAAAATCCAGGAGCGTCTCCGGTTTCAGAAAGAAAGCAAATGGAAGCCAGTTTCCAGTGGCCAGATGTCAGGAAAAACTGCCGGCATCATGGGAACAGGGTCAATAGGCAGCGCACTTGCCACTGCTTTGAGCCAACTAGGCGTTGAAGTGCTAGGTTTCAACAGCTCAGGAAAAAAAACCTCACCCTTTAAAAAGGTTTACTCAAACGATTTGGTAAACGAGTTCTTAGCAAACTCTGACTACCTAGTCGGAGTCCTACCGGACCTTTCAACAACAACTGACCTAATCAACGCCTCTACCTTGAAAGAACTTAAGGAGACTGCTTTATTCATTAATGTTGGAAGAGGTAATTTAGTTGATGAAGCGGCGCTATCGGCATCCTTGAGATCGAAGAAGCTAGCCGGTGCTGTGTTAGATGTAACGAAAAAGGAGCCATTGCCAGTCGACAGCGAACTTTGGGCTGCACCCAATCTAACACTGACTGCGCACACAGCTGCGGAAAGTCGGCCTCGGGATATAGTAAATCTATTTCTAAGAAACCTAGAACATTTTATCAAGCGTGAGTCACTTGAAGGCGTAGTCGATTTCGATAAAGGCTATTAGTGGCGAAAAAATACTCCGCCTTGCCGCGATAGTTAGCGCTACTTATTCGGTGTAAGGATTAACGTAGCCTGCCGGAAGAACTTTTTTAGGATCCGGCCTTATACTCACCATTTCTACCCGCTCATCAACCGAATGCCAACCATGAAAGACTCCGGCTGGGATAACTACGATATCGCCCTCACGGACTTCGCGGACCTGCCCATCACCCCTCGCCACGGATGTAAAGAAGCTATCGCCGACAAGGACTTCAACAATGTCCGAATTAGGAGGAGCATCACGACGCTCTAACAAAGTGCCTCCCGTAACTAATATGCCCGAACCTTTCGTAATGTAATAAACCTCTGAAACGTGAGTGTGAACAATGCCGCCGATAGGCTCATCATTTGCTTCAATGCGATCACGAAATAACACTCCAACAGCGACATTAGACTCACCAATATCTACAACTTTGACTTGACGGTCCACTCTACCTTCCGGAGCATGAATAACGTTTTGCCACTCCTGAAACTTAACGTCTGTAGCATGTTGGATGGAACTTTCTTGGGATGAGGAAGTAAAAATTAAGGCGCTGCACGCACAAACGCCTATTCCTGTAACTAGCCTAGTGTTCTTTAACATGTGAATTCCCCTGGATCGCAGCTGTTTGTCTACACTTTCTATAAGGATGTTCTTGATAAATGCCATAGTACACCATTCATTCTTTTGATCACCAAAAAATGTCTGATAAGCTAGCAGAAAAGATCAATTCCAAATGAGGTGCAAGTCCATGAAAAAACTCGTTCTTGCAGCCCTGCTCTCCGTAGCCGGGCCTACTGCATTATCGCAAACGGATTATGTTGTTCCAAAAACCGAATATGGCCAGCCAGATCTGCAGGGTGTATGGAATTTTGCTTCTCATACCCCGGTTCAAAGAGGTGAGCAGTACGGTAACCGAGAATATTTCACGCTCGAGGAGAATGAGGAAAATCGAGAACGTTCTGTTTCAACCTTTGAGGCAAGGGCGGAGTCTCATTTTGATGGTGTTGGGGGTTATAACTCGTTCTGGTATGAGCGTGCAGCCATAGGGTATGACCTTCGAACCTCTTTAATCACCTACCCCGAAAATGGTCGCATCCCAGAAATCGTCGAAGGCGCTTTCATGCAGCGAGGTGGCGTAAGCGAGGACTATCCAAGCCAGCGCCCGGTGCGATTTATGGGTGCAGGAGGGATTTCGAAGGATGGGCCAGAGGATCGCGGTCTCTCTGAACGGTGTATAGCTGGGTTCAATGCCGGACCACCCTTTATGCCCAGCGCCTACAACAACAACATTCAAATTTTCCAACACAAAGATCACATCGTAATCATGACAGAAATGGTTCACGATGCTCGCGTAGTACCCTTGGATGAAAACCATGATTTACACGACGATGTTCGCCTTTGGTCAGGAGATTCTAGAGGCTACTGGGATGGTGATACACTTGTCGTCGAGACCAAAAACTTTAGCGATATGGTGCAAAGTTTTCTTGCCTCCCCGTATGGCAACGCTCGCGAGAAATCCCTCATGGAACGTTTCACTCGAGTCAATGAGACAACGGTAGAGTATGAGTTTACTATTAATGACCCCGGCACCTTTACAGATAGGATCACAGCAATGGTGCCGATGACTCGGGTCGATGGCCTCCTCTACGAATACTCCTGCCATGAAGGAAATTATGGAATGACTAACCTGCTCAGAGGTGAGCGTAGACAAGAAATGGACGCCTTAGGAATCGAGTAGTTTAGTTTTTCATAAACTCAATACATATCGGAATTGTTTTTTATTAAGAGGAATTTATCTTGAAGTTATACGATCTACCCGCATCTCCCAACGCCCGAAGGGTCCGAATTTTTATCGCTGAAAAAGACCTGCAAATACCCATGGTGCCAATCGATATGATTTCTGGCGAAAACAGGAAGAGCGAGTATTTAGCAAAAAATTCCTTGGGTCGTATGCCTCTCCTGGAACTCGACGACGGTACTTGCATAGCCGAGTCAATAGCTATTTGCCGATACCTAGAAAGCGAGTTTCCAAGCCCACCGCTTTTTGGATCGTCTGGACTAGAGCAGGCAATTATAGAGATGTGGCAGCGACGCATGGAGTTCCTACTGCTCAATCCAATGATAAATATATTTCGACACACACATGAAATGTGGAAAGACCGAATGACTCAGATACCACAGATTGCTGAGATCGAATCAGAAGATGTAAAAGAGAAAATGATTTGGCTTGATGCAGAATTAAAAGGTAAACAATACATTGCGGGCGGTGACTATTCCGTTGCCGATATAACAGCTCAATGTGCGTTTGTTATGGGAAAGGCAGCTGTGGGTATTCGAATTCCTCAGGAGCTTTCCAATCTTGACGCTTGGTGGTCTCGTGTAACGACGAGAAAATCCGCCAGAGCTTAACAAATAGTTAAAGGGATCATTATGAAGCCTGTATGTTTAGTCATTGGAGCGGGTGCTGGTATTGGTGGCACGGTAGGAAGGCGTTTTGCCAAAGAGGGTTATCATTCAGTTCTGTGCAGACGGAGTGATGAAGAGGGTTTAAAGCGACTTGTTTTAAATATAAAAGAAGATGGCAACGACGCTACAGGGTTTCTCCTCAACGCGGCGAAAGACAACACAATTGAAGAAAGGGTAAGCCAAGTTGAATCAGAGGTCGGACCAATCGAAGTAGTAGTTTTTAATTTGGGAGCCCAGGTTGGCAACAGGGCGCTTGAGGAGACCGCTTACAAAGTTTTTGAACTTGGATGGAGAATGGCTACTTTTGCTCTTTTTCGAGTTGCCTCCTCTGTCTGCCCACTAATGGAATCAAGAGGCAAAGGCACCATTTTAGTTACCTCCTCAACGGCTGCTATGCGAGGAAACGCCGGACAGCATTCCCATGCAGCTGCAATGGGAGGTCGTCGAATGTTATGTCAATCACTTAGCGCTCAATATGCGTCAAAAGGTATCCATATCGCTCATATTGTTATTGATGGCTCTGTGGATGCGCCAGATACGCTAGGCAAGATGCTCGGCCCGGAAAATTTTCAAAAGCTCCGTGAGACAAAAGGAATGGAAAAGGATGGTTTAATGCTGCCTTCAAAAATTGCCGAAACTTATCTTCATTTGCACCAACAACACCGCTCAGTTTGGACTCATGAATTGGATTTACGATCTTTTTCTGATTTGGCATGGTGGAATCATTAATCGACATTTTTATTATATAAACTGGGAAAGATAAGACTAATTATTGCTGTCAGCATGAAAAAGACACTCTTCTCATCTAGCAGCTTTGTAAAATATTTTACGATATTGCCGACGGTTGTGGTTCTGTCCTTTTATACCCCCTTCGCTCAAAAAATCGAGCGGGCATTTATTGAGGAAGAGTTAACGCGAGTTGAGACCAATCCTGATCAGTCAATCGAGATTTCAATCAATGCTCCACTTCAGTTCGTATTTGATTTCCTCTCCACGCGCTTAAATGAGTACATCGCTGACGCAAGATCCCTAGAATTTAATCATACAAGTTCAGAATCTTCAGGAGAGCTAGGAAAAGGATCAATCAGAAAACTTACGATGGAGGACAATGACTTTCTAATTCAACGGTTTCTGCAATTCGACCCGCCGTTCAGCTATGCTTATTTAACCGACATGGAGGAATCAACACTTCAAGCCCCTCTAAATTATTCACTAGCAAGGTATGAATTCTCAGAGCCTGACGAAGGAAAGACACTTGTTCGTGTTTCGGTTGTGTATGAACCATCTTCTCGTTTACTCGCTTTTTTTGTACGAAGAGTTTTTAACTCCGCCTTAAGAAAAGATTTCCAGCGTGCTCGCGAAATTATCGAATCAAATTACCAGCAAACCACACAATAGTTTGCGCTCGAACGTTCTCGAAAGTATGATCAAGTTTCTTTCATAACGACCATTTATTATTTTATGTCACAAGATTCCTACGATGTAATCATTGTTGGTTCAGGCGCGGGCGGTGGTATGGCGACATATCAATTGGCCAACGCTGGTTTAAAAGTCGCACTCATTGAAGCGGGAGACTTCTATGATCCCGCAGACGACAGCCAGAGAACACAGCTGCGCTTTCCTTGGGAATCGCCTCGAAGAGGCGCCAGTACACGGCGGCGGCCTTTTGGAGACTTTAATGCATGCATCGGCGGTTGGGAATTGGACGACGAGCCCTTCACAACTACCGAGGGTACCGAATTCATGTGGTGGCGAGCTAGAATGCTGGGAGGTAGAACGAACCACTGGGGCAGAATTTCACTTAGATTCGGACCGCTTGACTTCAAACGATATGACTCTGATGGCTTAGGTCATAATTGGCCCATAGGTTACGAACACATCAAACCTTATTATGACAAGGTAGATAAATTAATAGGCGTCTTTGGAAGCAACGAGGGTTTATATAACGATCCTGACGGTTTCTTTTTACCTGCGCCCAAGCCTCGATTACATGAGCTGTATTATATCGATGGCGCTAGAAAGTTAGACATTCCCGTGATTCCCGCAAGAAAATCTATCTTGACTAAGCGCATCAACAATCAGAGAGGTGTATGTTTCTACTGTAGCCAATGCGATCGTGCCTGTTCGATCCATGCAGATTTCTCATCATCAACTTCACTTATATTCCCAGCACTTAACGGTGGGCGGGTTGATCTTTTTACTAATAGCATGGTCACTGAGGTCACGACCGATGAAAGCGGCAAGGCCACTGGTGTGCTTTTCATAAATAAAAAAGATAGAAGCTTTAATAATTTGCATTCAAGAGCCGTTGTGCTTGCAGCCTCTGCATGCAGCTCTGCGAGAATTTTACTCAACTCGACCAGCCCAGCACATCCTCAAGGGCTTGGAAATAATAGTGGTCACGTAGGACGATATCTGCATGATTCAACTGGGGCAAGCCGAGCCGCCTTTCTGCCAGACCTAATGGACAGAGACATCTATAATGAAGATGGCGTTGGGGGCATGCATGTCTACACACCCTGGTGGTTGGAAAATTCAAATTTAGACTTTTCTCGGGGCTATCACCTAGAGATAGGGGGAGGGATGCGCATGCCGAGTTACGGTTTTGGTTTTGCAGTAAACCAGTACAATGAATTCATTGGCAAAGAAGTAGGTGGTTACGGAGAGCGACTGAGGGATGACATTAAACGTTTTTTTGGCGCCAGACTTTCTATTGCTTGTCGGGGAGAGAGCATCGCGCAACATAACAATTACTGTGAACTAGACCCACACGAGGTCGATGAGTGGGGTATGCCCGTTCTGCGGTTTAATTACAAATGGACGCAGCATGAAATTAACCAAGCTAAACATATGCAAGACACGATGGAGGATCTCTTACAAGCATCGGGGGGCATCCCTTTAGGCGAAAAACCAGGAGCCAGTGAGAATTTTGGCTTGACAGTGCCGGGCGAAATCATCCATGAAGTGGGAACAACAAGGATGGGAACAGATCGGAGGACATCAGTAACAAATGAGTACTGTCAACTGCATGATGCTGCCAATGTCTTCGTCGCCGACGCTGGCCCCTTTGTTAGTCAGGCCGATAAAAATCCAACTTGGACTATATTAGCGCTAGCGTGGCGAACATCTGACTATATAGTCGACCAAATGAGTAAGCGTAATATTTAAGAAGAACTTTATGAATCGCCGAGAGACACTAAAAACGTTAATACTAGCCTCTGCAGCACCCAGCTTTATCGGGACAGTCGGATGCGCGAGCTATACCAACAATGCGGTAAAGCCACTAACATGGGTAAATATTAGTTCTGACTATTCGTACGGTCGTACAGATGTAGAAAAAGCTCATGACCAAAATCTATTTAAGGAGTCTTATTTTAGCGACCATGAATTGATAACTATTGCCACTCTATGCGACATAATTCTACCCAATGAACACCCAAACGGAGGGGCACTAGATGCAGGCGTGCCAGACTTTATTGAATTCATTACCAAAGAGAAAGAGAACTTCAAGGTTCCTCTAAGAGGGGGAATTATGTGGCTTGACAACCATTCGATAGAAAACTTTAGCGCAAATTTTATAAACATTACTGAGTCTCAACGATTAAAAATCTGCGATGCAATTGCATACCCTGAGGTTAGAGATCAAACTTTACAGCCCGGTATAAGATTTTTCTCACTCATGCGCGATTTAACGATGACTGGCTATTACACCACAGAATTGGGCTTTGAAGATCTAGGATATGAAGGCAATACTCCTAATGTTTGGGATGGCGTGCCTGAAGAAGTTTTAAAGCGTCATAATAAAGAATACGATGATGAATGGTTAAGCAAGTGTGTAGACCAATCTCGTAGGGAAGTCACAGCCGAGTGGGACGATGACATGAATTTGATCACCTAGCTACTCCTCTCCTATTACTGTCTGAATAGCGCGAGACAGTTACAACCTTGTCATAAAAATTGATGTGAAATAAATTGCAATAAAGGCTTGCTCTTATATTTTCAATCCATAAGATGTGGCGCCTAAAATTCTTATAGATTCTGACAAAGAAATGAACACCAAGAACGCTATTCGGTCACACTTGTTTCTATTTTTGAGCAGTATCGGCATATATTCATATGCCGCTGATGGAGAAATATTTATACCCCGTATAGAAGGCATACCCACACTCACAGACTTCGAAGGAATGGCACCCCAGACAGAAATAGCGCGATCTATGGGAAAAACTGGCGAGTTCATTCAGCGAACACCTAACGACGGGGCCTCCCCCAGCCAACGGACAGAAGTCTATATTGCTTACAATCAGACTCATCTGTTTGCAATATGGCTGGCCTTCGATACAGAGCCAGAATTGATTCGCGCAAATTTAGCTTCTCGCGAGAACATCAACGGTGACGAACGCGTCGGACTGACGATTGACACCTTCAATGATCAGCGGACCGCTCTCTCATTTCATTCCACGCCACTCGGCATACAGTGGGATGCCCGTTGGACAGAGGGGTCATCGAATCGGGCCGGTTTCGATACATCCTTTGACGCCGTGTGGGAAAGCGATGGAAGAGTGACTGATGAAGGTTATATGGTCTTGATGTCGATACCACTTCGCAGTTTGAGATTTAGAGAGGCGGATCAGCAAATTTGGCGCGTTCAGTTTGGTCGTTTTATACCTCGATATTCTGAATTTTCTTTCTGGCCAAGATATTCGCTCGAATTAGAGGGTAGACTCAACCAAACCGCACTACTTCGTGGCATAGAAAATGTGTCTCCCGGAAATAACTCACAGTTCATTCCCTTTTTATTCACAAGGGATTTAAATGCACTTGACTCTAAAGCAGAAAATGGTCCCAAGTTTGAAAACATTACGGAAACTGATGTAGGGTTGGATGCGAAGTTTGTTTTTAACGACTCGAAGGTTCTAGATATTACGCTCAACCCTGACTTTAGTCAGGTGGAATCTGACCAACCACAAGTAACAGTAAACGAGCGATTTGAAGTCCAATTCCCAGAGCGCAGGCCGTTCTTCATAGAAAATGCTGATTTTTTTGCTACTGATTCTATCCTACTCTTCACCCGCCGTATCGCGGACCCCGAAGGAGGCGTTCGCTTCACGGGTCGATCGGGTAAGTATGGTTTCGGAACGATCTTAATGAATGACCAAGCGCCTGGAATGAACCGAGAAACAACAGATCCGCTTAGCGGCGAGAAGGCAAATATTGGAATATTACGAGGGTTTCGAGACATATCCGAGCAATCAAGAGTTGGTTTCTTCTTAAGCGATCGCGAACTCGGCGATGGCTTTAATCGAGTCGCGAGTCTGGACGCTCGCTTGAAGCTAAATGACAATTGGATCACTAATATGCAGGTGGTTGGCACCGATACTGAGCCAGTTTTAGGTGGTAATCCGACACAGGGCTATCAGCGGAACATACAAATTAACAGAGTAGGAAGAACCGTAAACACTCATTCTCACTTTATAGAGACGACCGATAATTTTCGTACTGATTTGGGGTTCCAGAATCGTTTCTTCAAGCCGGACACGTCGGGAATCCATAATAGTTTGAATCTGAATTTTTACCCCGAGAACCCAAATATCAACAGTTGGACTGCTGGCCTTTTCGACGTTTATTTGAATGATACAGATGGCACTCGCATCTATCACCAACTCGGCCCAAATTTTGAGCTTAACTTTGCGACTACTACGATAGGTGCACGTTTTACTGACTACGCCGAAATCCTTCGCCCAAAAGATTTTATCGGTGTCATTAGCAATACTCGCTATGATTATGAGAACTGGCAAATCGACTTTTCTAATAATACATCTCAAACCGCTTCGATTAGGGCAAGCTACCGACAAGGCAGAGCATTAAATCTTGTGCCGACTCGTGGCGCACTGCCATATGTCGCAAACACCAGTCGGGTCGACATCTCCTTTTTTTGGAGGCCAATCGAACGTTTGCAGATTCAAAACACATATTTTCTAACCGAGTTAGAGAATCGGAATTCAGATACTAAGATTTTTACAAACGAAATCTTTCGCAGTAACTGGAATTACCAATTTACGAAAGAATTGTCTCTCCGTTTTATTACGCAGTATGATAAAACGGATAGTGGTCCGGCAACCCGACTCGAAGATAATGAGAATTTAAACTTTGACTTACTTCTTAGGTACGTCATAAATCCCTGGTCAGCTTTCTACGTCGGCTATAACTCAAATCAGAGTAACTTCGATATCGTCGAAATGGAGGGAGAAAGGGAGCTAGTTGTGGCAAATGAACTCCGTCAAGACGGTGATCAAATTTTCGTGAAATTCTCTTACCTTTTTCAGCGTTAAGCCTCCTCGATGAGAACCTATTTCGGCTCTCAGGCTCTGAGTTTAGTGGTTCCTCGGATGTGCCGCTATTTTGAAGAGAATTTACTCAAATAAAGTCGATTTTTAAGGTAAAGTAGCAGTAAAACCAAGAACGCGAGTGAGACTAAATGAACTGCTATCGATTTAAAACAATTCTTACGAACGCTTTGTTACTGTTTTTTATAATTTCGTTCAATCCTTCATTTGGGGCAGAAAACAACCGGGGGAACGTCACCGACGAACGAGTTATTAATTCTCCCGCAGAAGAGCCGGGTAGTTGGCTCACTTATGGCCAAAATTTTAAAGAACAACGATTCTCCGAGCTCACACAAATAAATACCGATACGATAGATCAACTTGGGCTTGCCTGGACCAAGCAGATAGGCGACTACAATATGCGCATGCAGGGCACTCCTATAGTTGTTGATGGTGTTATGTATGTTACAAACGGCTGGAGTGTTATCTACGCACTCGACGCAACCACTGGTGAGGAAATTTGGAATTATGACCCTGAGGTCGATAAGAGCTCAATCCGTCTGGCTTGCTGCGGTCCAGCTCATAATCGCGGTGCTGCAGTTTATGAGGGGAAAGTATTCGTTGGAACTTTCGACGGCCGACTGATTGCAGTCGATGCAAACACAGGACAAGAAGTCTGGGATGTAGATACATGGATTCCAGAAGGTTTAGGTCGATTTAACATAACAGGTGCACCCAGAGCCGCTGCAGGAAAGGTCTATATAGGTCAGGGCAGCGGCGAATCCGGTCACCGTCGAGGTTACGTCACTGCCTACGATGCTAATACTGGAGAGGTTGACTGGCGATTTTTTTTGGTGCCCGGAGACCCCAACCAACCCTTCGAGCATCCTGAAATGGAACTAGCCGCACAGACTTGGGGGGGGGAATGGTGGAAATATGGCGGCGGCGGCACGGCCTGGAACTCATTAGTTTATGACGAAGAGTTTAATAGTCTGTACATAGGAGTTGGTAACGGCGCACCGTGGCCTCGAGAGATAAGGTCGCCGGGAGGCGGAGACGATTTATTTTTATCGGCCATCGTCTCAGTCGATGTCGACACTGGCAGAATGAACTGGTACTACCAAACAACGCCAGGTGACAACTGGGATTATAGTTCCGCGATGGATATGGCTTTAGGTGAAATTGAGTTTGGCGGAGAACAGCGCAAAGTTGTCCTGCAGGCCCCAAAGAACGGTTTCTTTTACGTTATCGATCGTGAAGATGGAGAACTGTTGAGAGCACTACCATACACGGAAGGAATTGACTGGGCGACTCATGTTGATATGGAAACCGGGCGACCGGTAGAAAACCCCGACGTAGTATACGAGTCAGAACCTCAATGGATTATGCCTGCCAATTCAGGGGCACATAATTGGGAACCCCAATCTTGGGATAACGAGTTAGGCCTCATGTATTTCTATTATCACGACATCGCTAACTTTTACTCACTAGACGAAGGGTTTGTAGAAACGGGAGAATATGAAATTCGCGAACGAGGCCTCAGTCTCGGTTGGGGTGAAGGTGAGTATCGACGACGATTGATAGAGGAGGCTGATCCCAGGCCTGAGTCACAAGCTTATGTCGGGGCGTTCGATCCTATTACCGGTGGTTATAAGTGGCGCCACGAACTGGAATCCGATTATAACGGCGGAGTAGTTGCTACTCGCGGCGGTTTGCTATTCCACCCCGAAGGAACTGGCGAACTCTCTGTGCGTGATACTGAAAATGGCGAGGTGTTATGGAGATATAAAGCGCCAGGTACCTTTAGATCAACATCGGTGATGACTTACCAGGTAGGAAATAGTCAATATGTTGCCACGATGATGAACGGAAACCGGGCAATTGATCTAGGTGGTACAGTCCTTGTCTTCAAACTCAACGGAGACATCGAACTTCCGATTCCTGAAATAGTTCAAGCTGAAGTGCCAGAGCTTCCGGATGATGACTTTGGTGTTGCTCAGATCTCTGAAGGGGATGATTTGTATCACGCGCAATGTGCGAGCTGCCACGGTGGGATAGGGATACCTAACGAGGTCGCGATAGTGGCACCAGACCTACGCTTAATGAACTTAAACACTCACTCAGAGATGGCAGATATAGTGATAGGTGGCTCAAGAGCAGAAAGGGGTATGCCTGAATTTGAGGACACAATCACTCCCAGCCAACTTGAATCTATTCGTGGCTTCGTCGTAGAGCAGGCAAGGCGGCTAAAAGAATTTCAGGAGCAGAATCAGGAAGCGATCGAATCAGCTGCTAATGAAGAAGCGTTAAACAGGGCCTAATATTCTTTGTTGGGAGATCGCATAGAAAAGCGAGCTACTGGCACCAGATTTTCGCTAGGAGAAATAGCTTGATGTCTCCACATAGGTGGTCCGATGAAAAAGTCTACCCATTCGCAACTCATATTTGTTTTTGCCTCATTCTGTTTGCTAGATCATTAGTAGCAGCAGAAAATGAAGCCCCTTTGCTTACAATTGAAGGAAATCTTTTTGAAAGAATTGAGCTCTTATCAGAGGAATCTGAGCCTAGCACTATCATCAAAAGCTACTACAGACTCTTGCCTGATTCGGCAAACCAGGAAATAACAGAACGGCAAAATGAATTAGAGAAGCTATTACCTAATTATGAGGTCGCATACCTCGCTGCGGACAGTGCTGAGATGGCTGAGGTTCGAACCATAATGGATGATAAGTGGGCGAAAATCCGGTTTCTGCATTTCCAATTTTTTAATACTGAGGTGATAAGTATTTTGAATAAAGCTTACGTCGCTATGTTTGGCAACCTGCTACCAGAAAACTTTAGTTCTGAAGGTGAAAAGTAAGTGAGCGCAGAAGGATTTATTTTTGATTCTGAGCTCCTCATACGTTTTCTCTGTTTCCTAATTGTGCTTTGTTGCATATCTATCTTGGAAGTGCGAAGACCTCGAAGAAAACTACTTTATTCAAAGTCGCGACGTTGGCTTACAAACCTAAGTTTCGGAATAACCAATGCAGCAGTAGTTGACCTAGGATTATCATTTCTAGTCATCGCATCATCATTTATTGCTAACCAAGAGGGGTGGGGGATTTTCAATATCATCAAGCTCCCCCTTGTTTTTTCTATTCCCCTCTATATCCTGCTATTCGATTTGACTATTTATTTTCAACACCGTCTGTTCCACGCTTTCACACCACTCTGGAAATTTCATAGGATGCATCATTCTGACGGTGACTATGATGCGTCGACAGGTCTTAGATTTCATCCTGTCTCGATACTAATTTCCAGCGTTATAAAATTTGGGCTCGTTTTACTTTTAGGGCCTCCTGCGACCGCCGTCTTACTTTCAGAAGTCTTATTAAATGCTTCATCAATCTTTAATCATAGCAATTGGCGATTAAGTGCTAAGCTTGATTCAGCACTGAGGTCCTTTTTAGTCACTCCCGATGTACATAGAATCCATCATTCCATGAGCAAAGACGAGCATAACTGTAATTTTGGTTTTAACTTTTTGTGGTGGGATAAAATCTTCGGAACCTACAAGGAAAAGCCAGCGTTGAGTCATCAATCCATGAGCATAGGAATAACAGAGTTTCAGGGTAAACGATGTATCAGTTATCTTTTGTTACTAAGTGAACCCTTCAAGACACAAAAGAAAGCCAATCTTTAGTTATTCGCCTCCACTGTTTTCAACCAGACAGAGGTATCATGAAACACAGCACCGCCTACACCATGACCTGGGTCAGTACTGACTAAAGAGTTGATACCAGCACCCTCTATAAAACTCGAATTTGGCCAGATACTTTCAACAATAACAACATCTTCCTGCAGGTCATTAAATATTTCAACATGCAAAACAACAGACGCTAAATCATTACCAATTCTAACCAGATCACCGTCGCCGACGCCAAGCCTTTCACAAATGCTTGAATGTATCTTCGCAGTAGGGCGACCCTCTCTTTTGCGTGCAGCATGTGTCTCGGTAAAACTGCTATTGAGGAATTGCCGAGCAGGGGCTGTGACCAATCTAAAAGGCCTTTCCTCAGTTCGATTGTCCGTCACTCTATAATGGTCAGGAAATTTTGGTAAAGAGGCATTTATCTTTCCCAATTTTGACCAGTCTGGTGAAAAGTGGAACCTTCTATCTTTTGTCTCGAAACCGTTGAGGAAATGGGACTCTTCAAACCCTTTTGCGCAATCAAGCCAATTCTCTGAGTGTATTTTCTCTGCTGACGGCAAGTTCGAAAGTTCGAGAGTTTGATCGATAATTTCCCATGCTGTCATATCAAACCCGCAATGCTCTGCACCCAATCTCCGGGCCAGTTCACAAATTACAAAGTGGTTAGATTTTGCATTTCCCAGTGGCTCGATAACAGGCTTGGCAACTTGTAAAAACGTATGGCCACCTGCGAGGTATATGTCCTCATGCTCTAAAAAAGTTGTAGCTGGGAGCACAATATCGGCCATAGCTGCTGTCTCAGTCATGAATTGCTCATGGACACAGACAAAAAGATCTTCTCTTTCAAATCCTGCGCGAACCTTAAGCGAAGAAGGGGAGACCATCATGGGGTTAGTATTTTGAATCAGCATGGCAGTTACAGGAGCCCCGCCTTGCAGGTCAAACGGGTTACCGCATAAAATCTCTCCGATTCGAGACTGATCAAAAACTCTGACCCCCTTGTCTAGCAAGTCTGCGCCAACAATCAGAGATTTATCGAGCTGAAAGAGCTCCGCATTGCTGTACAAAGCACCGCCACCATAATATTTCCAAGCCCCAGTGACTGCCGGTATGCATGAAACTGCATGCATATTGAATGCACCGTTTCGGGTTCGAGTAAACCCATACCCTAAACGGAAAAATGTCTTAGGGTTATTTCCAACTAGTCTCGCAAACTCGACAATCTGTTCTGATGGAACGCCAGTAATTTCCGCAGCCCACTGAGCTGTCTTATCCGCTAAATGCGTTTCAAGTTCTGTCCCGAAATCGGTGTATTCTTCCAGATAAGCTCTGTCAGCAAGTTTCTCTGCTAAAAGGACATGCATAATAGCTGTTGCTAGAGCTCCATCGGTACCCGGTTGAAGCATGAGATGCAGATCAGCTTTTTTTGCAGTAGCATTTCTATACGGATCGACAACGACAAGTTTAGCCCCTCTTTTCTTAGCCTGGGAAACATGATGCATTAGATTGACCTGAGTATGGACCGCGTTTGTCCCCCAAAGGACAACTACGTCACTATGGTCACCAATTTCTCTTGCATCAACTCCCCTCTTCACTCCCGTTCCAGCCTTCCAACCAGCATCTGATGCTGCGGAGCAAATAGTGCTATGTTGCCTCGAGTAATGCATTGCGTGACGCAGACGTTCAATCCCGTCTCTTTGTACTAACCCCATTGTGCCTGCGTAGTAATGTGGCCATATCGTCTCTGAACCATAATCCGCAGCTAGCTGTGAAAATTTAAAAGCGACTTCATCTAATGCCTCTGACCAAGATATGGGCTCAAAGGAGTCAGTGCCAACCCCTTTTGGTCCGACCCTGCGCATAGGCTCTTTTAAGCGTTCAGGGTGGTGAACTCTCTCGGCGTAATTTCCAACTTTTGCGCATAATGTGCCCGATGTGTATTCATTATCCCTCGCACCATAAACACGACCAATAGTCTTACTGTCTATGCGTTCGACTTCAAGAGCGCATGCGCTTGGACAATCATGAGGGCAAGTACTATGTACTCTTTCTAGAATTTCTTTAGGCATAATAGTTTTTGGCTAGTCGTTACTTACAAGTTGGCATAGTATTAGTTAACTAAGTGAAAAGCACTCGGGAATTGAGAAACAAACAGCATGTGCGACACTAAGTCCCATTAAATGTATTACGGACTAGTTTATACTATTACGCAGTTCATGGAGGAGTATTGTGTCTAAACTAAGAATATGTCTAATCTTTGTTATAACGATTGTCATTAACGCTGGATCAACAGCGCAAAGCGATAATAGTTCTTCTTGGGTCATGCAAAGAACCGAGCATGGATACCCGGACTTTCAAGGATACTGGTTTTTTGGATCCCGAACCCCTTTGCAGCGTTCTCCTGACTTAGGTAACAAACGAACCTACTCAGAGGCGGAAGCTAAAGAACTTGAAATGGCCATGCAAAGCAGACTTGATCAGCAAGATGCGCCGCTGGAACCAAATCGAGGTGCGCCTGAGAAAGGCGCCCGTATCGGCCAGGAAGCAGACGATGCTTTTCTTGGCCACTACCTGCC
>Ga0209036_1000183_pt1 | contig 25537 bp, 27 predicted proteins | sample MarorgKNORR_S2LV_3_FD_188222 | JGI IMG/M metagenome (GOLD analysis project Ga0209036, IMG submission 188222) | Marine microbial communities from the Southern Atlantic Ocean, analyzing organic carbon cycling - DCM_A/KNORR_S2/LV (SPAdes) (version 2) | ecosystem: Environmental > Aquatic > Marine >... | reverse complement strand
ACCTACTCAACTTGCCCTAATTTTAGATGATTTTCATTTGATCGTTCCTAAGCTTTTAGTAAAAGAAGGTCAATCCATAAAAAGAGGTCAACCCATTTTTTACTCTAAGTCAAACGAAGAAATAAAGTTTGTTTCTCCATCCTCAGGTTTTATTGAAAAAATAATTAGAGGAGATAGAAGAAAAATTATTGAAATTCTGATCAAAACAGATAAAAAAGATTTAAAGGTAAAGCATAAAATTCCTAATCTTAATAATTTAAAAAAAGATCAGGTAGTTAAGCTTTTATTAGAATCAGGTTGTTGGCCATTTATAAAACAACGACCATTTGATATCATAGCCAATCCTGATGAAAAACCAAAGTCTATCCATGTATCTTGTTTTGACTCTGCACCTCTTTCCGTTGATTTTGAGTTTATTTTAAAAGACAGAATGGATCTTTTTAAAGCTGGACTTGATGTACTTGAAATTATTTGTCCAAAAAATGTGAATCTTGGAATTAAGAAAAGTCAAACATTCTTCAAGGAACAACTTTCAAATTATAAAAGTACTGTTTTTGAAGGTCCTCATCCCTCAGGAAATGTTGGTGTTCAAATCCATCATGTAAATCCAATTAGCTCTGGTGAGTCAGTATGGATTTTAAAACCAGAGGATGTTTGTACAATTGGAAATTTATTCTTAGAAGGTGAATATATTCCTACTAGAACTATAGCTGTGTCTGGACCTCCAGTAAAAAATCCAAAATATTTTAGAACAATAATTGGGGCAAAAATTGAGTCAATATTAAAAAATATTAATTTTCAAAAAAATCAAAGTTTGAGATTGATTAATGGAGATGTTTTAAGTGGTAAAAGTGTTGGTATCGATAAATTTATTGGTTTTTATAATAATAATTTGTCTATTCTTAAAGAGGGAAACCACTTTAAATTATTTGGCTGGATACCTTTTATCAATAACAGTGTTCCTAGTATCTACAGATCTTCATTTAATTGGCTCAGTTCATCAAAACCAAAAGAATATGATACCAATCTCAATGGAGAAGAAAGAGCTTTTGTAGTAACTGGTGAAATGGAAAAAGTTTTTCCAATGGATATTTACCCTATGCAATTAGTAAAAGAGTGTATGATTGGAAATATTGAAAAAATGGAAAGATTGGGAATTTATGAAGTTGCTCCTGAAGATTTTGGATTAATTGATTATGCTTCATCCTCAAAAATTGAGGCACAAACAATTGTTAGAAATGGCATAGATTTTTTAATAAAAGAAACTTTATAATATGGATTTAAGAGGATTAGTAGAAAAAATGAAAACACCTTTTGATAAGGGTCAAAAGTTTGAAAAGCTTTATCCAGCTTTTAATGCTTTTGAAACATTTTTATTTGTTCCAAATCATACATCAAAAACAGGTTCTCATATTAGGGACGCAATTGACTTGAAAAGAGTAATGATTACTGTTATTATAGCCCTATTACCAGCTCTTGTTTATGGAATATATAACACAGGTTATCAGTATCTGTACCAAACAGGAGAGACATTTTCAACTTTTGATGCTTTTCTTCATGGATCATATAAAATACTTCCAATGATTGCTGTCTCTTATATAGTTGGTTTAGGAATTGAATTTGCATTCGCAGTTTTTAGGGGGCATCAAGTTAATGAGGGTTATCTAGTTACTGGTCTTCTAATTCCAATGATAATGCCCGTTGACATTCCGCTTTGGATGGTTGGTGTTTCTGTCGCATTTGCAGTTTTAATTGGTAAAGAAGCTTTTGGTGGGACAGGTATGAATATATTAAACCCTGCTCTTACAGCTAGGGCATTTGCTTTTTTTGCATATCCTACATACATGTCTGGAAATCAAGTTTGGGTTTCAGAAGCTTCTAATGTTGATGGTGTTTCTGGAGAAACAATTCTTGGTATGCTCGCTGCCGGAAATTCACCTGAGCAGTATAGTGTTATGGAAATGTTTATTGGATCTATTCCAGGTTCAATTGCCGAAACCTCTACACTAATGGTGTTAATCGGCGCTGCTATATTGATATATACAGGTGTTGGAAGTTGGAGAATTATGGTTGGATCTATTATTGGAGCAGCTGTAACAGGATTTCTTTTTAACCTTTGGGGTGCAAATGAATTAATGAGTTTTAGTTGGTTCAATCACTTAATTGTTGGTGGTTTTGCTTTTGGAGTTGTCTTTATGGCAACCGATCCAGTGTCTGCAGCCCAGACGCTGAAAGGTAAATGGATATATGGATTACTTGTTGGTGTATTTTGTATACTAATAAGAGTTTTTAATCCTGCATATCCTGAGGGTGTTATGCTAGCAATATTATTAATGAATGTATTTGCACCCACAATTGATCATTATGTTATAGAGGCAAGTGTCAAAAGAAGGGAAAAAAGATTTAATACTAAATTAAAAACAGTTTAATGAACAGAGATTCAAATCTATATACTTTTTTATTTATTGGATTACTTATTGTAGGTATCGCTTCAATTCTAACTTTTACTGCAAGAACTCTTAAACCTTTACAAGATGAGAATGTAAGAAATGAAAAAATGCAAAATATACTTTCAACCGTTGGAGTTAATGTTAATAGGGAAGAGGCCGAAAGCAATTATAATAAATTTATCATTCAAGAATTATCATTAAAGCTAGATGGATCTATTAATGAGTCGTTAAATCCTTTTTCTGAAATTGATTTAGTAAAAGAGTTAAAAAAAGATTATAATAATCAACATTTCCCTCTTTATGTTGCTGAAATAGATTCTAAACAGTTTTATATTATTGAGTTAAGAGGTTTTGGACTTTGGGACGCAATTTGGGGATATATATCTTTTGAAAGTGATTTCAATACAATTAAAGGTGCTTCTTTTGATCACAAAGGAGAAACTGCTGGCCTGGGTGCTGAAATAACTCAGGACTGGTTTAAGAAAAGCTTTGAACAAGAAAAAATATTTAATGATTCAGGTGATTTTGTTGGTATAACTGTCTTGAAAGGTAATAATGACCCTGGAAATATTGATAAAAACGATCATGAGGTTGATGCAATCTCAGGTTCAACAATTACTGGAGATGGAGTTACTAATATGATTTATGAGAGAATTAAAAATTATATTCCATTTATTAATAAAATGAATCAATCCGTCGTAATGAATTAAGAAATGAGCGAAAAGAATAAAAATAAATCATCTTTCTTTTTTATATCAAAAAATAGTGAGCCTATTTTTTCTAAAAAAAATAGGCAACTTTTAACAGATCCATTAGATGATAATAATCCAATAACTGTTCAAGTTTTAGGAATATGTTCTGCACTTGCTATTACTGTTCAACTAAAACCTGCAATTGTTATGACTATGTCGGTCATTTTTGTAATGGCAAGTAGTAATGTTATTATTTCTTTACTAAGGAATTTGATCCCAAATAGAATAAGGATTATTGTTTTTCTAGTTGTAATTTCATCATTGGTAGCTCTAGTTGATGAGGTTCTTAGAGCATACGCCTACGATGTAAGTAAGGAATTATCAATTTTTATTGGATTAATTGTTACTAACTGTATTGTGATGGGAAGGTTGGAAGCTTTTGCCCTTGGAAATGGAGTATGGAAATCCTTTCTTGATGGAATTGGAAATGCTTTTGGATATGGATTTATTTTAATACTTGTAGCTTTTTTTAGAGAGCTTTTAGGCTCAGGAAAGTTAATGGGAGTTCAGGTAATTCCTGACTTTATATATGAAATGGGTTATGAAGATAATGGACTTATGCTGCTTTCTCCAATGGCTTTAATAACTGTAGGATTAATAATATGGGTTCAAAGATCTAGAAATACAAAATTAATAGAGGAAAATTAAAATGATGGAGCAATATTTAAATTTATTTATTAAAAGTATTTTTATAGAAAATATGGTATTTGCATATTTTCTTGGAATGTGCTCTTACTTAGCTATTTCAAAAACCCTAAAAAACGGAGTAGGAATGGGGCTTGCAGTGATTTTTGTTTTAACTGTCACAGTTCCTATAAACTATTTAATATGGGAATATTTATTGGTCCCAGGAGGCCTTGAATGGATAGGCCCTGAATATGCTGAACTAGATTTAAGATTTCTAAGTCTTATAATGTTTATTGCAGTAATTGCATCTATGGTACAACTAGTAGAAATGATTATTGAAAAATTTTCACCTGCACTTTATGGTTCATTGGGAATTTTTCTTCCTTTAATTGCTGTAAATTGTGCCATTCTTGGTGGATCACTATTTCTAAAAATTAAGGATATTACTAATGTTTCTGAAGCTACAGTATATGGATTTGGATCGGGTGTTGGTTGGTTTTTAGCAATTGTAGCTATTGCTGCTATTAGAGAAAAAATTGCTTATTCAAATATTCCAGCGCCATTAAGAGGGTTAGGAATTACATTTATTATAACAGGACTTATGGCAATTGGATTTATGAGTTTTATGGGAATTAAATTATGAGCGTTTATACTTACATATTAATTAGTACAATAATCTTTATTCTGATTATTTATATTTTAGTTGCCTTGTTACTAGCTGTAAAGGCAAAGTTGCTCCCCTCAGGACCAGTTAAAATTCTGATTAATGATGAAAAAGAAATTGAAGTTGATTCTGGTAGTACTCTCTTATCAACTTTAGGTAATAACAAAGTTTTTTTACCATCAGCCTGTGGAGGAGGTGGTACATGTGTTCAGTGTAAATGTATTGTTAATGATGGAGGCGGTGAAATATTACCAACTGAGGTTCCTCATTTTTCAAGAAAAGAAATAAAAGATGGCTGGAGATTAGGCTGTCAAGTAAAAGTAAAGGAGAATATGAAAATTCATGTTCCTGAGGAAGTTTTTGGAATTAAAAAATATGAAGCTAAAGTTGTAAGAAATTATAATGTAGCATCCTTTATCAAAGAGTTTGTTGTTGAAATACCTGAAGAAATGAATTACAAAGCTGGCGGATATATTCAAATTGAAATTCCTAAGTGTGAGGTTAATTATAAAGATATTGATATAACATCTCATCCTAAAGAACATCCTGACGATCCTCAAAAATTCAAAATGGAATGGGACAAATTCGGATTATGGGATTTGAAAATGAAGAATGATGAAGATGTAGAGCGAGCATACTCAATGGCATCTTTTCCTGCTGAAGGAAGAGAAATTATGCTGAATGTAAGAATTGCTACTCCTCCATGGGATAGAAATAAAAATGCCTGGATGGATGTAAATCCTGGAATAGCATCTACTTATGTTTTTGCAAAGAAACCAGGTGACACTGTTACTATTTCTGGACCTTACGGTGACTTCTTTATTAATGAATCAGATGCAGAAATGCTTTATATAGGAGGTGGTGCTGGGATGGCTCCAATGAGATCACATCTATATCATTTATTTAGAACAGTCAAATCGGGAAGAAAAGTAAACTTCTGGTATGGAGGAAGATCTAAACGAGAACTTTTCTATGTTGATCATTTTAGAGCTTTAGAAAAAGATTACCCTAATTTTAAGTTTTATATCGCTTTATCTGAACCAATGGATGAAGATAATTGGAAAGTTAAAGATGGATTAGATGGAGAGGGTGACGGTTTTGTTGGATTTATTCATCAAGCCGTTATTGATAATTATTTAGATCATCATGAATCACCTGAAGATATTGAGGTATACTATTGTGGGCCTCCGCTTATGAATAAAGCAGTTGATAAAATGGCTCTTGATTATGGAGTTCCACCAGAGAATATTAGATTTGATGACTTTGGAGAATAAATTAAATTCTTACCTAAAATATTTTTGCTTATTCATTTCAGTTAATCTTATTATTTCTTGCGATATTAAAAGACCTTATGATGAACTTTCAGGCTCTACATTTGGGACTTTTTATAATATTAAATTTTTTTCTAATGATGAGAATATAATTAACAAAAAAGAAATAGATTCAATCTTTTCTATGTTTGATAATTCATTATCAACATACATTGATAACTCAACTATTTCAAAAGTTAATAGAGGAGAGAATATTCAACTTGATAATTTGTTTATTGATGTTTTTAATAAATCAAAAGTCATTTACAATAAAACTGGGGGCATGTTTGACCCGTCGATTGGAAATTTACTTGAATATTATGGATTTGGTCCTGACAAAACTATAAATGAAATAAATTCTAACGAAATATTATTGATTTTACAATCTGTTGGTTTTGACAAAGTATCTATAGTTAACAATAAGCTAGTTAAACAAAATCAATTCACAAAACTTGATTTCAATGCAATTGCTAAAGGATATGCGGTTGATATAGTTGGCGAAATGTTAGAGTCGAAGGGGGTTAATGACTACATGATTAATATTGGCGGTGAAATAAGATCTATGGGTAAAAATCATTTTAAAGATAGTTTTTGGAAAATTGGAATTGAAAATCCTGAACCGAAGAAACAAGATGATATAATTAGTAAAAAAGTTAAACTAAATAATGTATCAATAGCATCATCAGGTAATTATAGAAATTATAGAGTTGACCCTAAAACAGGAATTAAATATGTTCATACAATTAATCCTCTAAATGGTAAATCCCAACAAAGCAATATTCTAAGCGCCTCTGTAATATCCAAATCTTGCTTTGTAGCTGATGCTTATGCCACTGCCATGATGGTTGGTAATTTAGATTACATAATAAATCTTACTGAAAATAATGATGAAATTGAATCTCTAATAATTTATTTTGATTCTAATAATAATCTTTCGGAGTATATTTCCGATGGATTTAAAGAATTAATTATTGAACCTTAACACAATAAGGAATTATTTCTTCCTTAATTAAACCATATTTTTTAATCTGATTAACACTTAAATTGTCACAGTATTTTACTCTTTTGACATTAAATCCATGCTTTTTAATTTTATCGAAAAAGTCATTTCCATAAACTCTTAAGTGATCATATTGGCCAAATAATTCATTTCTTTTTTTTAAATTATTTATATCTCTACCATCAATTGTGTTTTTTAATTTTAAATCTAATGGTACTTGTAAAATTGCAACACCATTATTTTTTAAAACTCTTCTTAATTCAATAATTGCTAAATCATCATCGTAAACATGTTCTAAAACATGATTACATAAAATAAAATCAAATGAATTATCATCAAAGGGCATTTTACATATGTCCACTTTGTATTCAGCTAATGGCGAATTTAAATCAGCTGTATAATAATCTTTAAAATATTTTTTAAAAAAATAATAGAAACATTGTTCAGGAGCTATATGAAGAATCTTATTATCTACATTAAAAAAAGATGTTTCATTTTTTAAATACAGCCATAATAAACGATGTCGCTCTAGTGATAAAGTTCCTAATGATAGAGCATTTTTTCTAGGATTATTATAACCATATGGAAAAAATCTTGAATAAGATTTTTCATTAATAGGATCTAAAAACTTATCGCCACTAAAAAGAAAATTAAAAACTGGTCTAAAGATTATACTTAATCTAATTAATATACTTCTTGGAAAGTAATTCAGTAAGAATTTAATAATTATTCTCATTCCATTTAAATTCATTTTCTTCATCTGATTTTATGCCCAAAGATTCATATATAAAATCAAACGTTGATAGAAGAATGGGTTTGCCATTTATCATAGCTACATCATGTTCAAAATGAACACTCGGTAGTTTATCAGCAGTTTCTACAGTCCAACCATCATTTAAAAAATTAACTTTTTCTGTTCCCATATTAATCATTGGTTCAATAGCTAAGACCATCCCATCTTCAAATTTTTTACCATTACCTTTTTTACCAAAATTTGGAACCTCAGGACTTTCATGTAAACTTCTACCTAATCCATGGCCAACTAATTCTCTAACTACGCCATATCCATTAGTTTCATTATAAAATTGTATAGCATTGCTTATATCACCTACTCTTTTACCTTTTTTAAACTCTTTAATTCCAATGTATAATGAAGCTAATGCAATATCTAAAAGTTTTTGAACTTCTGATGATACATCTCCAACTTTAAATGTGTATGCATGATCTCCATAAAATCCATTTTTTAATACTCCGCAATCTATTGATACAATATCTCCATTTTCTAAAGGTTTTTTGTTGGGTATTCCATGAACAACTTCAAAATTTGGACTTACACATAATGTATTTGGAAAATCATACATACCCAGAAAACCAGGTATTCCTCCGTTATCTCTAATAAATTCTTCTGCTAATTTATCTAAATCTAGAGAATTAATTCCAGGCTTAATTTCTTTAGCTAACAAACCTAAAGTTTTAGAAACAAGTTGTGCGCTTTCATACATCAACTTAATTTCTTCAATAGATTTTAAAATAATTTTCTTAGAATCCATAATATGCATTTTGATAACCAGAACCATCTAATATTTTTAAAATATCTTTTTCTAGTGATTCAATTGTTAGCTCAACTATTCTATTAATTTCTTCATCATTATTATAAAAAATAAAAGTAGGAACATTAATTATCTCATATTTTAATTCATCTTCATTTGGATTTTTTTTATCAACGTCAAGTCCAATTAATTCGATATTTCTTTTTCTAAACTTTATATGATCCATTAATTTGAAAAACCCAGGCACATTATCTCTGCTATCACTGCACCATGTACCCATTATAACTTTGATTTTTATTTTACGATTAATTAATTTTTTCAACTTAGATGCAGTTTCTAAATCTAGTTCATAATTCTCATAATTTTCTAAAAACCATGAACGGTAAGGATCTTTATTTAAATCAGTTCTATTAAAGCTTCCAATTAAATCAACATATTCAATATCATCGATAGTTTCATCTTTTTCATTACTTTTTGTTGATGGATTTTTACATGAAAAAAAAATTAATATTAATAGAAGAGTTATTTTTTTCATATCAATGTATTACCAGTCATTAGTTTTGGTTTTTTAAGATCTAAAATATTTAAAATAGTAGGAGCTATATCTGCAAGAACACCATCATTAACTTTTTCAACATCATCATCAATTATAATTATTGGAACAGGATTAGTTGTATGTGCAGTATTTGGAGTTCCATCATCATTAATCATAACATCACTATTGCCATGATCAGCTATTAAAATTATTGAGTAATCATTTTTTAAACATTCTTTAATAATTGTACTAGTACAATTATCAACAGCTTCACATGCTTTAATTGCAGCCTTAAAATCTCCGGTATGTCCAACCATATCAGGATTTGCAAAATTTAAACAAATAAAATCAGCGCTTTTATTTTGTATTTCAGGGATTATGGAGTTAGTAATATTCAGAGCACTCATTTCAGGTTTTAAATCATAAGTTGCAACCTTAGGTGATTCACACATTATTCTTTTTTCATTAATGAATTTTTCTTCTTTTCCACCATTAAAAAAGAAAGTTACGTGTGGGTATTTTTCAGTTTCAGCAATTCTGATTTGATTTTTACTATTAACAGATAAAACTTCACCTAAAGTGTCTTTTAAGTTTTCGTTTTCATATATAACAGATATATTATTATAATCATTATTATAATTAGTCATTGTTAAATAGTTTAAGTCTAATTTTTTCATTCCAAATTCAATTAAATCATACTGACTTAAAACCTCTGTTAATTGCCTTCCTCTATCGGTTCTAAAATTATAAAATAGAACCAAATCACCATCTTTTATTTTAGCCACGGGTTTATTGTTTTTAGCTATTGCTATAGGACTTATGAATTCATCAGTTATACCATTATTGTAAGATTCTTGAATTGATTTTAGTGGATCATTACTTACAAATCCCTTTCCATTAACTAAAAGATCATATGCTTTCTTTACTCTATCCCATCTTTTGTCTCTGTCCATTGAATAATATCTTCCACATATAGACGCTAACTCAAAACTTGTATTTTCAATAAAATCTAAAATACTTTTTATATGCTTTAATCCAGACATAGGGTCGACATCTCTACCATCAGTAAATGCATGGATAAAGGTGTTCTTAGCTTTTTTAGATTCAATAATATCTATTAATTCTTTTAAATGAGAAATATGAGAATGTACACCACCGTCTGAAGCTAAGCCAATTAGATGAATATTTTTTTTATTTAAAATTGCTTGATCAATGCACTTATTTAATGATTTATTTTTTTTTAAAAAACCATTTTTTATATCGTTATTTATTTTGGCTAATTCTTGAAAAACTATTCTTCCAGCTCCAATATTCATATGACCAACTTCACTATTTCCCATTTGTCCATCAGGAAGTCCTACGCTTTTACCATGAGTTAAAAGTTGTGCATTTGGGTATTGTTTAATCAATGAATCATAGCAAGGCGTATTTGCTTTATCTATTGCAGACTTTGCTGGATCTTTTGAAATTCCCCAACCATCCAGAATTAATAGAATTAGTTTTTTAGTTTTTTTCAAATCAATAGTTCTAAGCAAATTTAGCTATAAAATATCATTTGAGATCAGGATTGATTTCTAGAATATTATTGTTAATATAATCAGAAATAAATTTTTCGTTAAAAAGTTCTTTGCCTTCAATATCAACTTTTGAAATTATTTCAACAATATCAATTTTTAAAAAACTTTTTAAATATCTTTTTGATTCTGGTAAATAGCTGTAATGCCATGGCTCATATTCAAATCCTTTTCTATTTATATTGTTATCATATGTTAGGTAAAAACCAAATTTTTGAGAGTTATTATCCATCCATTTTTTAAGCTTTTCAAATATTCCACCCTCTTCATATTTTTTAGAAATAAGTAAATTTTTTTCGTTTTTAAAATCTTCATCAATAACATCAATTTCAGTTCCCCAGTGATGTCTTGACGTTCCAGGAATTGTTGAAAAACGTATAATTTCTTTAATTGCATCCAAATCACTTAAATTATTTTCAGTAGTAAACTTTTTAAACTTTCTGTTCCAAATTTGTTTTTGTCTTTCAAAATCTCTAAAACCTGAAACTACTTTTATTTTAACTCCATCAAGAAGAGCTGCCTTCCTCATTTTTTCCATTGCAATAAATGTGTTTTTTTCAAGTTTAATTGAATCTCCAACTAAATTTGAATGCTCTATACCTAGTAAAGTTTTATAATCTATGTTTTGTGAATTCATACAGTTTAATCCAAAAACTATTATTACCAAACATAATAATTTATAATCTATCATAGTTTTTTATACATTAAATAATGTAGACCAATTTGCCCAATAGAATATTTAATATTGGTATTAATATAATTTAATTTTCGGTAAAAAGGTATTGCAGTTTCTCTTGCATTCATCCAAACAGTACTAATTCTTAATTCTTTTAAACTAGTTTCAACTGCTTTGACTAGTTTTTTACCTACTCCTTTTTTTTGAAATGAATCATCAACACAAAGTGCTCTCATCTGATAACAGTTTTTGAATCTCATTTTTTGACATTTGTTTTTTATTAAAGAAACCGCTCCTATCAGTTTTCCTGAACAAAATGCTCCTAAATGATAAGTATCGTTGAGTTCATCACCATCAAATTTACAATCGTCTGGACTTATATTGTTTCTTAGAATTTTACTTCTTAAAAACAAGAGCTCATTTGATTTGATTAATTTTATAGTTAAATTCAAAGAAATAAATTTATTTGTTAAAATAAATAAAATTTTTTTTGCGGGAGTAGCTCAGTTGGTAGAGCGTCAGCCTTCCAAGCTGAATGTCGCCGGTTCGAACCCGGTCTCCCGCTCATATAAAATTATAGTTATGAAAAAATCTCTAAATTTTTTTTATGTAGGTCTAGCAATTTTTTTTATTGCAATAGGATTCAAAAGTTTATCTAATGGTGATGATTGGGAATATATTTTTAATGGAAATAATCTTGATGATTGGACTGTTAAAATTAAAGGATATCCAAGTGGTGAAAATTTTGGAAATACCTTTAAAGTAAAAGATGGACAAATTCAAGTCTCATACGAAAATTATGAAAATTTTGATTTTAGATATGGTCATTTATATTATACCAAGAAAAAATTTAAAAATTATCATCTCAAGTTGGAATACAAATTTTTTGGTGAACAAGCTAATGGCGGGGAAGGATGGGCTACAAAGAATAGTGGTGTTATGTTTCACAGTCAACATCCAGAGACTCTTTTGATAGATCAACCATTTCCAGTAAGTATAGAAACTCAGTTTTTAGGAGGACTCAACGATGGTTCTCGTCCAACTGGAAATTTATGTACACCAGGTACTGATGTGGATATGAATTCAGTTAAAGTTAAGGGACACTGCACAAGATCAAAATCAGATACCTTCAATAATGATGATTGGGTCGAAGCAGAAATTATTGTTTACTCTGATTCTATAGCTCATCATATTATAAATGGAAAAACTGTTTTAACTTATACAAATTTAAGATATGGTGATGATGGTAGACTTCCTGAAAATATGATTGATAAAAAGGATCAAAAGCTAACCGAAGGATATATTTCTTTACAATCTGAAAGTCACCCTATAAAGTTTAGAAATATCAGAATTAAATCTTTGAACTAGCATGAGAATTTTTTTAAATATCTTTCTTTTAATTGCAATAAATTTTAGCTATTCACAAGATGACTACAGAACATGGATAAAAGGAAAGGTTCTTTATAAAAATGTAAATGTAAATTCAGCAAATGTTATAAACAATACCTCTCAACAAGCCACGACAACTAATGAAGAAGGAGAATTTGAAATTGAGGTTAAACTTAACGATAAATTGATTTTTTCATCTGTTCAGTATCAAATTAGAGAATTAAATATAACTAAAGAAATACTTCAAAAAAATAGAATTGTAATTGATGTAAATGAAAAAGTAACCGAATTGGATCAAGTAGTTGTTACACCAGATGATAAAGAAAAATTTTTAGATTTAAAAGAAGAGGAATTTAAAAGGTTTGATTATACATTTGATAAATCGACAAGAGTTAATAATGTGATAAATGAAGAAGGAAAATTAAAAAATGGTGTCAATTTTGTAAACCTTTACAGACTAATTTCTAAATCAATTACCGATCAATCTCAAGAGAAAAGTATAAATTTTAAATATCGTCCGAGTGATTTATTAAGAGAACTTTATGATGATATTTTCTTTACTAAAAACTTAATGATTCCAGATGATAAAATAAATGAGTTTTTACTTTATTGTGATGATAATTTCCCTGATAGGATATTACTTCAAAAAGATAATGAGTTTGAATTAATTGAGTTTCTTGTTAAACAAAGTAAAAAGTTTGTAAAGTCCATTGCAAAAAATTAGATACATATTATTTTTTTTATTGGCTTCAAGTTTTCTTTATTCTCAAGAAAATAATTTTAAAACAATAGTTGGTGAAGTTATAAATGATACTATAGATATTAGTGGAATTCACGTTATTAATAGCACATCAGGTGCAAAGACAATTACAGATAATAAAGGGTTTTTTAAAGTTGGAGTTAGAGAAAACGACTCAATATTTTTTACATCAGTTCAAATTAAGACTCAATTAATAATAATTGAAAAAGCTGTTTATCAATCAGACTCAATTAGAGTTTACCTTGAGCCAATTATTAATGAGTTAGAAAGTGTAACGGTTTCACCATATAATTTATCTGGAGATTTGATTTCAGATATGAAAAAAATTAATGAAAAAGAGGTTTTTAATTTTGATGATGCTGGCATTCCAGGCTTTAAAGGAGAAAGAAAGGAAAAAATTGTTTATAAAAATAGTGGAAGCCTTCTTTTAAATGCAATTCTTCTTCCAGTTATGCCTCTAGATATTGATGCTGCATATAAACAATTGAGTGGCTATTATAAAACACTAAGAAAAGCGAGAGAATTAGAGTCAAGATCTGGTGTTGCAGCAGATATAATTCAATTTTACGGAGTTAATTTTTTTATAGAAAATTACAAATTAGATATTGATAGTGTTTATGAATTTGTAATTGGTGCTATGGAAAATTATGATATGGAGATAGATTTTAGAAACTCAAATCATATTCTAGTTCTAACTAATCTTGAAAAATTTTATGAATCAATTAATAATTAAATTATCCACATTTATATTACTAATATTTTTACATAAGTATTATGTAAGCTCTACTTTAATTGATTTTAATCATGATTCAGGAACATATCAAGTAAGCTTAAAAATTTTTCATGATGATTTAGAAAAAGAGTTGGGTTTTAATTCAAATAAATTAGATTACTCAAATTATGAGAAAACTAATTTATTAATTACTAATTATTTGAAAGATAATTTTAAAATTTACAGCAATACAATTGATTTTGAATTAGATTACCTAGGATTTGAAAGAAAAAACGATCTATTAATTTACTATATAGAAGTTTACAATAATGATTCAAAAAGTTTTATTGTTGAGAATAAAATTTTATTTAATTCATTTAAAAATCAAAAAAATATTATTCTTTTTAGATCAAATAATTATAAAAAAAGTTTTATTCACACAAATAATAATTTCCAAAGTAAAATATTTATTCCATAAATAGATATTTAGTAAATTTACATTCCTTAATCATTACATATGAAAACACATTTAACTTTTTCAATACTTTTTTTTATAGTCTTTCCCTTAAATATTTTTTCTCAACAAGAAAAACAAGAAGGACATATAAACACCAATAAATTTAGGCAGTTGTATGAAGAATTTTCCAGCCCTAATATGTATAGGACTGCATCTGGAGCACCAGGTCCAGCATATTATCAGCAACAAGCAGATTATAAGATGAATATTGAGTTAGATGACAAAAATAAAAAAGTTTATGGCGACCAGACTGTAACTTACACAAATAACTCACCAGAGACATTAAGTTATATTTGGCTACAATTAGATCAAAATGTTAGAAAAAAAGACTCCCCAAGTCTTGAAATTGACTCCGATGGAGTAGGTCCAGCATATATACCTGATTCATTTGATAAAGAATTCTTAAAAAGTCCATTTGACGGGGGATTTAATATTGAATATGTTACCAGTACTGAAAATAAACCATTGGATTATATCATCAATCAAACAATGATGAGAATTGATTTGCCAAATCCTATTTCAACTGGTCAATCGTTTTCATTTAAAATCAAATGGTGGTATAATATAAATGATCACGTTAAGCAAGATGGCAGATCTGGTTATGAAACATTTCCAAATGATGATAACAGAGCTTATATAATTGCTCAATTTTACCCTAGGATGTGTGTTTATAATGAAGTTGAAGGTTGGCAAAATTATCAGTTTTGGGGAGACGGTGAATTTGCACTACCCTTTGGGGACTTTGAAGTAAATATTACAGTTCCATCTGATCATATTCTTGAAGCTACAGGTGAGTTGATTAATAGAAAAGAGGTTTACACAAAAGATATGATGAAAAGATTTAATCAAGCTAAAAAGTCATTTGATAAGCCTATTATTATTGTTTCACAAGATGAAGCAGTTGAAGCAGAAAAGACTTTTTCAAATGAGAAAAAAACTTGGAAGTTTTTAGCTAAAAATGTTAGAGATTTTGCTTTTGCAACATCAAGAAAATATATTCTTGAAATGATGGCAGTAAAAATTGGTGATGAAGATGTAATGGCTGTTTCTATATATCCAAAAGAGGGAAATCCTTTGTGGGAGGAATATTCAACTATTACTGTAGTTGAAGCTCTTAAAACTTTTTCAAAGTTTACTTTTGATTATCCATATCATAAAGCAGTTTCAGTTCATGCTCATCAAATAGGTATGGAATACCCAATGATATGTTTCAACTTTGGAAGACCAAATTTTGATGGTTCATATTCTGATGATGTAAAGTTTGGAATGATTGGTGTAATAATTCATGAAATTGGGCATAATTTCTTTCCGATGATTGTTAATAGTGATGAAAGACAATGGGCGTGGATGGATGAAGGACTTACCACATTTGTTCAATATTTAGCGGAACAAGAATTTGGTGAAAAATATCCAGATGCAATTTATCCAAATAAAAATTTTCCATCGGATAGAGGACCAGCTGATCTAATTACTGATTATATGAGTGTTGATCAAAAATTTTTAGCACCAATCATGTCAAACCCAGAAAATGTATTTAGTTTAGGCCCTAATGCATATGGTAAGCCTGCTACTGCTTTAAATATTTTAAGAGAAACTATTATGGGTAAAGAGTTATTTGATTATGCTTTTAAAACCTATTCTCAAAGATGGATGTTCAAACATCCAACACCTGAAGATTTTTTTAGAACAATGGAGGATGCTTCTGCCGTTGATCTAGATTGGTTTTGGAGGGGATGGTTTTATACAACAGACTATGTAGATATTTCGATAAAGGAGTTGAATCAGTATTTTGTTTCACCAAATCCAGGAGAAGAAATGAAAAAAATCATGGAGGAAAGAGGTATTCAAAGAAATAGACTTAGACCTCTAGTATTCTTTGAAAAATTTGAAAATGACACTGAAAATTATAAAGAAAAACCACCTCTAGAAAACTCAAAGCTTTTAAATAATTATTTAAAAGAAAATTATTCAGAAGATCAAATTAAGAATTTAGAAATACCAAAATATTTCTATGAAGTTGTATTTGAAAAACCTGGCGGATTGGTAATGCCTATAATTGTAGATATAAAATTTGAAGATGGAGAAATTCAAAGAAAAACATATCCTGCTCAAGTTTGGAGAAAAAATGACAAAGAAGTAAGAAAACTTATAACATCAAATAAAAAAATTACTGAAATAGTATTAGATCCTGATAAGGAAACGGCAGATATCGATACTAGAAATAATTCATGGCCAAAGAAGGAAGAAAATACAGATTTCGATAAGTTTAAATCAAGGATTCAAGGATGACATTTTTATTTATTAGTGGTGCAGAAATAGTATTTATATTTTTTATAATTCTAATGATTTTTGGAGCTGACAAGATTCCAGATATTGCCAAAGGTATGGCCCAAGGAATTAGAAAAGTTAAAGATGCAACGCAGGAAATAAAGACAGAAATCAAAAAGAGTGCTGAGAAAAAAGGTATTGATACAGATTCAATTTCCAAAGAAATAGATAAAGTTAAAGATGATATTGATGATTTAACTGGTTCAATGAAAAGAAATCTCTAATTCTTTATAATAATATTTAAACCATCTCTCAAGGGAAGAATAATATTTTCGACTCTATCATCCTGATTTATAATTGTGTTAAAATCTATAAGATATTGAGTTAATTCATCATCATAACTTTTTGGATCAATAACCTTTCCAGTCCAAAGTACATTATCTGCAATAATTAATCCTCCACTTCTTACTTTGCCAATACATAAATTATAATACTCAATATAGTTTTCTTTATCTGCATCTAAAAAAACCATATCAAAAGTTTCATCAATTTTTCCAATAACCTCCTTGGCATCACCTACATGTTGAATTATTGAGTTTGTAGTTTTTGTTTTTTTAAAATATTTTTTTTGAATTGAAACTAATTCTTCATTTATGTCTATTGTATGAATAATTCCATTATCAATTAAGCCTTCTGCCATACATATAGCTGAATATCCAGTATAAGTCCCAATCTCGAGTATTTTTTTTGGTTTAATTAATTTACTAATAATCGATAAAAATCTTCCTTGTAAGTGACCGCTTAACATCCTAGGATTCAATACTTTTAAATAAGTTTCTTTATTTAAATCTTTTAAAATTTGAGGTTCTTTTGAAGAGTTCTTTTCAATATAATCTTCAATTTTATTATTAATTATTTTGGTCATTTTTTTGGACGTGCATATTCAAATCTTTCAATCAATTTTGTTTCAGCATAACCATCAAGTCCATTTATAGCAACAGTTTTGGCCAAATCCAATCTTAACCATCCATCATCCTGGAGAATTCCATCATCAACATATATACCTTCAATTGAAGCCACAACTAAGATTGTATCATTTTCTTTAATATCGTATTCATTCAAGTATTTACATGCAAGCTTTATTTTAGAACTTTTTACAAAAGGAGCAATGAAACCATCAAGGTATTCTGCCTCTAAATTTGTTTGGTCAAATTCAGAGATTTCTTTTGGATATTTTGCTGAAGTATGGTGTGCATCTTTAATATCGTGAACGTTAATATGGTTCACTGTAAAATATTTCAGTTTAAACATATTATTATAAGTGTTTCTAGGAACTGTTCGAGGTCTCAAAACAAATCCAATCATTGCAGGATTACTACCTAAATGTGTTATTGAGCTAAATACTGCTAGATTTGTATTTCCTTCACTGTCAATAGATCCTAAGAGGTTAGCAGATTTATAACCAGTACAACTATTAATTAAATTTAATCTGTAAATTTTATCTAGATTATTAATTTTTTCTTTACTAAAGTGTACCATTTTTTATACATTTAAAATTATGAAATTTTATACCAGATCTCTAATATTTATATCATTTATATTTTTATTTGTTTCATGTAATGATTCATCAAATAATTCAGATAAACCAAATGTTATCCTAATTATGGCAGATGATCTTGGTTATGAAGCAATCGGAATTAATGGTGCAGATGAATATAATACACCTGTCTTAGATTCATTAGCAGTAAATGGCATAAACTTTCACAATGCATATTCTCAGCCTCTTTGTACACCTACAAGGGTAAAAATTATGACTGGAAAACCTAATTATGTTAATTATGAATTTTTTACATATTTAAACCCTAATCAAAAAACATTTGGAAATTTATTTCAAGAAAATGGTTACAAAACCGCACTAGCTGGAAAATGGCAACTTAATGGAGTTCAGTATGATTTAGATAATAATCAGGATTTAGATAGGCCACATAAGTTTGGTTTTGATGAATATTGTTTATGGTGGCTTAGAGAAAGAGGGGATAGATTTGCTAATCCAAATATTGTTCAAAATGGTGAAAAACTTAAAAAAGGTATTGATGATTATGGGCCTGATATATTTACAGACTTTATAATTGATTTTATTGATAAAAATAAGGAAGAGCCTTTCTTTATTTATTATCCTATGGCACTTGTTCATGACCCTTTTCTTCCAACACCAGATTCGGATGATTGGACTGATTTAGAAAAAAGAAACAAAGGAAATAAACCGATTTATTTCTCTGATATGTTGACTTACATGGACAAAATTGTAGGCAGGATTTCAAATACACTTGATAAAAATAAATTAGATAACACGATATTAATTTTCATTGGAGATAACGGAACAGACACAAAAGTTGTAACTCTTAATAAAGGTAATGAGATTCGCGGTGCAAAAGGATCAACAATTAAATATGCCTCAAATGTCCCAATGATTGTTAATTGGAAGAGTCAAATCAAAGAGGGTTTTAAGAGTGATGCTATGATTGATTTCACAGACTTTTATGCAACTTTTGAGGATATTCTCAATATAGATGCTCAACAATCTTATGGTAAAAGTATTTTACCATTAATAACTAATAATAATTATGATGAAAGAGATGTTCTAATAACATATTATGATCCTGTATGGGGTTCAGACGGTTTACGAAGAGGTGTTTATGCTCAAAATAAGGATTATAAACTATATAAAAATGGTAACTTTTTTAACTTTTCAAATGATTTATATGAAAAAAATCCAATCGATGTGACCACATTATCAGAAACTGATAATGAAATATATTCTTTACTAAAAATATCATTGGATTCAATTCCTGAATTACCTGAATATAATCATAATGGTTGGCAAGAAAGAAGAAAAGAAGTTATTGAAAGTGGTAAGTTTAATAACATATGGCAACTAAATACAAAATAGCAACAACTTTGCTAGTTATTGGTATTATGTGTTTTGTTTCATTCGAACTCATAGGAAGTGAGGTGGATGAAAATGGATTCATAAATGAGCCTTTTGCTTTATTACCAATCGGATTTATATTTATTTGTTTATCTATGGTTTTATTTATAGTTTTTGCATTAATCAAAAAAAAATAAGGTATCAATTTGATACCTTATTCGTAATGCAGTTGCAGGAAATATCTAGTCTTTCTCTTCTTTATCCTTTGAACCTTTACACTTAGCAAAAAGTTCTTTCATTTCAATTTCACTTTCAACATCATATTTTGTTTTCTCTTTGTTTTCAACCCAATAGATTGAAACAGGGAAAACAAGACCAGCTTTTGCTTTCACATCAGGGTTTTGGTTAAACCATTTTTTAAGTGATTCTACAGCTTCTTTTTTATCATTAACTTCAACTGTTGAACCATCAGGTAATTCTAATGAGACAGGATATTCTAGGAAAAAACAATTCTTTTTTCGATCTTTCTTGCCATCCTTTTTTCCATCTTTATCACTTTTGTCACTTTTATCATCTTTTCCATCATCATCTTTTTTATCATCATTCTTGTTGTAACCTTCGGATCTAAAAAGTTCTCTTCCAGTTAAATCAAAGAAAATATCATCACTTTTTGCTCCTAAGAAGAAAAAATCAAAGGTCCTCATGTTGATTTGATAGCCTAATTGAGTAGCTAATTTACCTCTGTCAAAAAAATCGTCAGGTATATCACTACTCATAGTGTTTTTTGCATCAATTGGAAGATCAGATTCAAGAATTAAGACCTTTTCTTCAGTGTTTATAATTGCATCGATAAGCTCATCATCTGACATTATATCTTCAACTTCACAAGCTGTAAAAAGGAAAATAAACAACAGTGGCAGATATTTTAAAATTGAATTCTTCATCTTAAGATTTTTAATAAAATTAATAAAATATTTGATTAGATTTTAAAATTTGCTTTTTCATTTAAAATATTTCTTATAAACTCATGATCTTTGGAATTATTTGTTTCAATTTTTAAAAACCTGTGGTCAATATGAAATGTGTATTTATCACTTTCACCTTTTATAATAACTAGTTTGTAATATGGAATTATTAATGCATAAGTGTCAAGAAGAACTCTAAAATAAATCATTATTCCCTTTTGTCTTCTTTCAATATTACATTGATTTAGATTGTTATCAAGAATTAAAAGATTTTCAATTTCTTTACTCGCTTTAGTAATTAATAATTTTCTAGATCCAATTCCTTTTTGTTTAATTCTTTCTAAAAGATTAAATGGTTTTCCTACAAATTCATCTATTTCTTTTTTTTGTTTATCATTATTGTAGGATACATTTTTTAGCATGGAATATTATTTTAATTCAATCATACAATAAATGAGCCAAGAAATAATCAATCTTTAATTATTATCTCAGTTGTTTAAGCTAATATTCTTGATATAAAGGGTTGAATAGATTATATTAGATAAAAAATTATTTATATGAAAAAAGTACTTTTACCATTAATCCTTTTGTTTTCTTTAAATTCTATTAATTCACAAGAAAATTATAAATCTTTGCTTATTGAATACATGACTGCTCAAGGACAGTTCGAAACATTTAATGCTACAATCGATCAAATGGGAACAATGATGGGAGTTACAATTAAAGATGAAGATAGAGAAGAGTTTACAGATGATGTAATGGGAAGTTTGATAGAACTATTAGTCCCAGTGTATCAAAAGCATTTTACTGTAGAAGATTTAAAAGATGCAATTCAAATGTATAAAACTCCAATTGGTAAAAAGATAAGTGAAAAAACTCCAATTATAGCGCAAGAAACTATGCAAGCTAGTATGCAATGGGGAATGGAGCTAAGTCAAAAAATGCAAAAATATTTAGAATAAATAAAATTTAAATAATTCTAAAATTAGTTTAAGTACAAAAATCTCTATTTTCAGTTAGTTTGATATTTAAGATTTACTAGGGTGATTAGCTCAGTTGGTTCAGAGCACTACCTTGACAGGGTAGGGGTCACTGGTTCGAATCCAGTATCACCCACATTTTTTTTATTTTTTTATTGTCTTGGCATTTGTTTTGTTTAACGTATATCTATGAAAATTTTTGATAATATTCCTTTAAAAGGTTGGTCCTTTTCGTTATTCAAAGAAAAAAATATTACTCCTTTTGAAAAATTGTTCGAAATTTTTAAAGAACTTATTACTTACACATCTGGAGACTTTGACGAGGCTATTGATTGGTTAAGACAGCTTGACAAAGAGTATCTTTTAACTGATGAAGATTATACTATTGATGATTTTATAGAAGATTTATTACAAAAAGGTTTTATTAATGCTGAAATTAGTTCAGATGGTGACAAAACTTTAAATAAGATTTCTGCTAAAATGGAAAAAGCTCTCAGGAAGTTTGCGTTAAAAAAAATATTTGGAAAAATTAAAAAATCAAGATCTGGAAATCATAAATCAAAGTATTCTGGATCTGATGATGATGATGTTACTGATTACAAAAACTATCAGTATGGAGACCAAGTAGATAAAATTATAATTAGTGAGAGTTTAAAGAACATGTACTCCAGAACTGGCAATGATGAGTTAGATTTAATTTCTGATGATATTGTTGTAAGAAATTCATCTTATAATTCTCAAATGAGTACTGTTTTAATGATTGATATAAGTCATAGTATGATTCTATATGGCGAAGACAGAATTACACCTGCAAAAAAAGTTGCAATGGCACTAGCAGAATTGATTATTACTAGATATCCAAAGGACACTTTAGATATATTAGTTTTTGGCAATGACGCTAAAATAATTCCTTTAAAGCAGTTGCCTTATCTCAAAGTGGGTCCTTACCATACAAATACTGTTGCAGGCTTACAATTGGCAATGGATATTTTGAAAAAGAAAAAGAATAATAACAAGCAAATTTTGATGATTACAGACGGTAAACCAAGTTGTTTAAAATTAAGTGATGGAAGTTATTACAAAAATAGTTCGGGCCTTGATTCCAGAATAACTAATAAATGTTATAACATGGCAAAACAGGCTAAAAAACTTAATATTCCAATAACAACTTTTATGATTGCCAGAGATGCTTATTTACAGCATTTTGTAAGAGAATTCGCTAAAGCAAATAACGGAAAGGCATTCTACACAGGACTTGACAATCTTGGTGAAATGATTTTTGAAGATTATGAAAGTAATAGAAAAAGAAAAATATAATGATAAAACCTAAATTAAAAAACGTAAAACAGTTAAAAGACTCTGGTTATAAGTCAAGGTCAATAAAGGATGAATTATCAGAAAATTTATCAGATCTCATTAAATCTGGTAAACCTTCGTTTCCAAATATTCATGGATATGAAAACACTGTAATCCCTGATTTAGAAAGAGCCATTTTATCAAAACATAATATAAATTTTCTTGGATTAAGAGGTCAAGCTAAGACAAGATTAGCTAGAATGATGGTGGAATTATTAGATGATTGGATGCCAATTATTAAAGGTTCTGAAATTAATGATGATCCACTCAATCCAGTTTCAACAATTGGAAAAAATATAATTGAAAAAAATGGTGATGATTCAGAGATTGATTGGGTTCATAAAAGTGAAAGATTTTATGAAAAGCTTGCAACACCTGATGTAACAGTTTCAGATCTTATTGGGGATATAGACCCCATAAAAGCTGCTAGCTTAAAACTTTCTTATGCTGATGAAAGTGTAATTCATTTTGGAATGATACCAAGAGCAAATAGATCCATATTTGTTATAAATGAGTTGCCAGATTTACAAGCTAGAATTCAAGTAAGTTTGTTTTCAATTCTGGAAGAAAAGGAAATTCAAATTAGAGGATTTAAGTTAAGAATACCCTTAGATATTCAATTTATATTTACTGCTAATCCTGAAGATTATACAAATCGAGGAAGTATTGTTACTCCGCTAAAGGATAGAATTGGATCTCAAATAATTACTCATTATCCACATAGTTTAAATATTGCAAAGAAAATTACACAGCAAGAATCTAAGATTTTTGATTCTGAAATATATGTACCTGAACTTGCTAAGGATCTAATAGAAGAAATAAATTTTGCAGCTCGCAAAAGTGAATTTGTTGACTTTAAAAGTGGGGTAAGCGCCAGAATGAGTATAACAGCATATGAAAATTTAATTAGTACAGCTAAAAGAAGAATGCTAATTAATAACGAAAAAAACACATCGATAAGATTATCAGATTTTACAGGAATCATTCCCTCGATTAATGGTAAAATTGAACTTGTATATGAAGGTGAGGAACAAGGAGCTGATAATATTTCTTTTGATTTAATAAATGAGGGAGTTAAAAATATTTTTTTAAAATATTTTCCAGAGATAAGTAAATTACAAAAACCAAATCAAACTGATGATTATGATCAAATTATAACATGGTTTGTTGAAAATAATAAAGAATTATTTATAGGAGATGAATTTTCTAATAAAGAATATCAGATTGCTATTAATGAAATTAAGCCAATTAATAAGCTTATCAGTAAGTATTGTAAAAATGAAAATAAAGAGGATCTTTTATTCATTAAAGAAATATTGCTTTGGGGACTTACATCTTTTAATAAGCTTTCAAAAAATCGAATGCTAGATGGTATTGAATTTAAAGATTCATTAGGATCGTATCTAAATGATTTGAATACTTAAGTTTATTTAATATTCAGAACGAATTCTCAATAATTTGACCAGATATTTTTAAAAAAATCAATTCTGATAACTTTGCATCATACATAGCTGTATTTCTTGAAAGTTCTGCATTAAGTAAATTAATTTGAGCTCTTCTAAACTCAATAGAAGAAACTATTCCAATATTATATTTTTCTAAGTTTCTTAAAAAATTATTGTTACTTGTATTTAAGCTTTTTTCCTGAACTTCTAGAATAAAAAGGTTATTCATATATGTTTCATAAGTGTTATTCAATTCTTTGTTAAAAGCTAAAATAGCTTTCTCTCTTTCAATTTTTGAATTTTCGAGTTGAATTTTAGCATTTTTATTTGCAGTAATCCTTTTTCCTCCACTAAAAATATCCCATGATAAATTTATACCTCCAGAAAAACCATTATAAATATTAGTATTAAAAAATGCATAAGGATTATTGTTTGTGCTTTCATTCCAATCATATGAACCAATAAGTCCTATTGTTGGCAGGTATGTTGATTTAATTGATTGAAGCTCATAATTAGAAATTATTATAGATTTATTATAGATTTTTAATCTGTTATTATTTTCTGAGGCACTATTATAAAACTCTGAAATATTTTCTTTGGATTTATATGTTACCGTCTTGTCATAAGAATAATCAGAATCTAAGTCAACATTCATAATTAGATTTAAATCTCGTTTTGCGCTTGACAGATTTTTTATTGAATTTAAATATCTAATGCTGTCTGTATTAACATCAACTTCAGCATTTAAAACTTCAAGTTTAGTAGTTTGTCCAAATTCAAATTGGATTTTTTTTCTTTCAAGTCTTGATTTTGAAATTTCAACAGAAGATTGTATAATTTCTTTTTCTTCAATTAGTCTACAAACTTCATAGTAAACGGTAAACAGCTGCAATAACGTGTTTTCTATTACTTCTTTAACTTCAAGCTTAGATTTATTCAGCAATTCTTTAGATTTTTTATAATTAAAATTTCTTCCTGTATTATCGAAAAGGGTATAATTTACAGTTACGTTTGAAAAACTGTTTTCACTTTTCATTTCATCCAGTTTACCTGAAATATTATTAGGGGTTTCAATTTC
>Ga0209036_1000181_pt1 | contig 25650 bp, 29 predicted proteins | sample MarorgKNORR_S2LV_3_FD_188222 | JGI IMG/M metagenome (GOLD analysis project Ga0209036, IMG submission 188222) | Marine microbial communities from the Southern Atlantic Ocean, analyzing organic carbon cycling - DCM_A/KNORR_S2/LV (SPAdes) (version 2) | ecosystem: Environmental > Aquatic > Marine >... | reverse complement strand
CCCAGTTTTATAACACTCCTACGTATGTATTAATCGATAATCATGGTGAAAAACTGGGTCGAAGAGTTGGGACATTTAACCCCAATTATTTTTTAAACAAAACAAGCTAAGAAATCTTATCGCCTAATTTTGCATTTGTATCTGGACTTAATAGGAGTACATCCCCATTAGGAGATATAGAACCTAAAACTAAACATTGACTCATGATTGGTCCAATTTGTTTATCACCAAGATTAATAACAGCAATACAGTTTTTATTTTCAAGCTCTTTTAATGTGTAATTTGTAACTTGAGCACTGGTTTTCTTAATGCCAATATCCAAACCAAAATCTATAGTTAATATATATGCTGGTTTAATCGCTTCTTTGAATTTTTCAGCTGAGACTATCTTTCCCACTCGAATATCCAGTTTTGAAAATAAATTTATATTTTCGTTTTCCATATAACAAATTTAATTACATACTTATATCATGTCAAAAATATTAATTTTAAGTGCTGGCACAAGCAAAGATTCTCACAACAGCCAATTAGCAAGGCATCTTAGTGATCACATGAGTGAAAATAATCTTGATAATAATATTTATGAAAATCTTTTTGAGGGTATTCCATTTTTACTTGATCCAAATGACAATGTTCCAGAAAAAATAGTTAATATGAGAAAATCTTTAGAAAAATCAAATAAATTAATTATTTTTAGTCCAGTTTATAACGGAGGTTTCCTTGCGCATTTAAAGAATGCTTTAGACTGGCTTTCATTAGCTTATGATGACAGAAGATATAACTCACTCTTTAAAGATAAACACGTAGCAGTTGTAACAACTGTAAAAGGAGTGGGTGGAAATGCAGAAAAAGCTTTTGAAATTTTGAGTATGCAATTATCAAATTATGGCTTGTTTGTCTTTGAAAACTTTCATCTTATTACCAAGTCTGACCATTTAAATCTTGATGATATAACTGAAAATAATGAAATTTTAGAATCGTTACATATTTTTATTGATAAATTTTTAAACGAGTAATTTTTTTTTAATTATCGATTCTAATTTAGAAGTAAGTTCGTCTACTGTATAGTCATTGGGGTTGTCAATTGGATCCATAATTTCTATACGAACATCTCCACTTTTAAGCCAAACTTTTCCTTTAATCATTAAATTATGAGCATTATGTGAAACTACAGGAATGATAGGTAAATTAAAATCTTTAGAAATGAATGCAGCTCCTTTTTTGAAAGGGAGTAAATCTTTCTGATTACTTCTCTTACCTTCGGGAAAAATCATTATCGAGTTTTTATGTTCTAATACTTTTTTGATAGAGTAATTTATTTTATCAAAGTTTGCACTAGCATTTTCTCTATCAATTCTTGGTAATCCTAAAACTTTAAGCACTCTTCCAAAAATAGGTATTCTAAATAATTCAGATTTAGTTAAAAATCGAATAGATACTGGAAGTGCGGTTATATGTGTAAAAATATCTAGTGTTGAAGGATGATTGGATACAACTACATAACTTTTATTAGTGTCTATTTTTTCTACACCTTCTACTATTAAATTAATTCCAACAAATTTTAAACCAATCCATCCAAAGAATTCATATAGCTTAGTTGCAAGATGCCTTCCTTTTGGCAAAAACGAAGTTAAGACTATCGAGATCATCAGTGGAGAAAAGACACAAACCATAAAAATAGGAAACAAAATAAAAGTTTTTGTAAATATTTTAACTGTTATTTTTTCTGACATAATTGTATTCTAAGAAACAAACATATGTGTTTTCAAATACTTATACCAAATTGTTTTTTGACGCTAATACTCAAAAAGTAGAATGAACTTGCACATAATATAAATCCAACTGTTGGAGGTAATAAATTCCAATAATTTACTCCTCCAAGATAAGATCCATAGGTAATCGCATCATATATCATCATTCCCCAGTTTGGAGTCCAGCCTACCTGTCCATAGAAAGAAGCAAACCCATATGCAAGTATTCCATAAGTAGTACTTGCAAGCATATAACTCACAGAATACGGAACAACAATCGGCATTATATGTTTTGTGGCTATATAGAAGTTTCTTGCACCAAGTAGTTTTGAAGCAGTAATAAATTCCTGGGTTGAGACTTCTATAACTTTTGACCTGACTACTAAATAACAAATTCCTAGTCCGGACATAAAGCCGTAAATAATCCCAACAAGAGAGGGTGAGAGTTTATCTGTAAAATCTCCAGTCCCAAGAATTAATAAAATTATTGGTGGAGATATCAATATTAAACTTGAAGATACTTCTTTTATAATTTTATCGGTTCTTTTTAATATAAATGGAATAGTTGTTCCAAAGAATAGACTTGTTGCAATACCAATAAAAAAAGAAAAGATTGATAACTGAATTAATGGTCTAGAACCTGCCATAAGCATACTCAACACGTCTCTTCCAAGGGGATCTGTACCCAAAAAATGAGAAGAGGAAGGTGTTGTGGGATGAGGAAACATTTCTATATCGAAGCCCACAATAGGGTCATAAATATTTTCAGGCCAGATATTTCCAAGCAGCCAAGTATGAACTAAGCTGCTAATAATTAAAAGACCCAAACAGAAATAACCAATTTTTCCATGATATGTTTTATATGTGCTTTTTAGTATATAAATGATCATTTAAGCCTCACTCTTGGGTCAATTATTACTTGAACTACAGAAATTGTTATTCTTAAAATTGCTGTTAAGAGAGCTAAAAGTAAAAATAACCCCATAGCTGCATTGGAGTCCTGGTTCATGATTGATTGGTACAATACACTTCCCATTCCTTTCCAGCCAGTAGTAGATTCAACAATCACCAGGGATGCAATCGTATATGGAAGACCTAGTGTCAATCTTGTCGCAAATGGACCAAAAGAGTTTCTTAGAATATGCTTGTTATAAATTTTGTGTTTAGAGTAACCAAGTGCTCGAGCAGTTAAAATGTGAGGTTCTCGAGCTATATTCTGAGTGATAACATTATTAATGAGAATATATTCACCAACAAAAAATATTGACAATATCCCGATTGTTTTAAATGCATTTTTTGAATTTAGGATAATATCAGAAATCAAGATATCATTTTGGAATAAAAATATATAAAAAAGAATCATAATCGAAAATACAAATCCACTTTTTCTGATTTTATTGTTTAAGAGAACATCTAGGGATTGAACAATAAAGAGAGTCACACTGAAAAGAAATAAAAGTAAAATAATATCAAATTTATTTTCGCTAATTGTCAGAATACTTACAGGAGTTTTTTCAAGGTCAAAAGTAATAGCTATGAAAGTATAAAAATTTTCAATTTTTTCATCTATAAGAAACAACACAATTGGGGGAAACAAGCTGATAAAAAGAGTTGCTAAAGTATCAGAAAAGATTTTATTTTTATGAAGTTTTGATATGGGAGTTTTAATTGACGGAATTCTTGATAAGTAAAATGCTAAAGTGAAAGATGGTATTAGGACTTGAATAGTCGGTAATACTGTAGACATGATATCTTTACCAGACCTCTGTCTAAATCCACCAGTAGTAATTTCACCGTTAAATACACCTAGTATCCATCTAAAATATCTTTGGTAAAGTGGGTCATTGACACCTAGTGTCTCTCTAAGCGCATCTAATTCTGCTTGGCTCAGCATTAGCCTTAGTGGAGTTAAAAAGTCTCCTGGGATAAGGATATTGATGCCATAAAACATTATTAACAGGAATATTAAAATTGAAGTTATAGATGTTACTATTTCTTTAACTATGAATTTAAACATTGTTTCGCATGTCTACATAAGGTAAAACCTTTTGAACCACTGGACCAATACCAATCACAAAAAGAATAGTAACATAGCCTACAAGACCACCTAAAAGCCATCCTGTTAAAAATGCGAGTAATTCAATAATGTTTCTTGCTGTACCAATTTTAAGACCTTTATCTTCAAGCCCAACCATTATTCCATCTCTAGGCCCTACTCCTAAGTTGCCCCCAACATAAATGGCAGTTCCTGCCCCTATAAGAATGATTCCACAAAAAATAAGGAGTAAACTTACAAAAATATTTTCAGATAAGGGAAAATTAGGAATGATCAAATCAGCAACAGTTCCAACTAGAAATATATCGATAATAGTTCCTATACCTGGTTTCTGCTTTAATGGAATCCATAAAAGCATCACCGCAATACCTGTTATTATAATTGTTCTTCCGTAGGTAATATTTAGGGTTTTTGAAAGCCCATCATGGAAAACTCCCCATGGACCAAGACCTAAATTAGCTAAATAATTTAAAGAAATCCCAATCCCAATTAACGATGTGCCTGATAAAACTTGTAGAAGTTGTCTAAACTTTGTTGACATTCACAAAGGATACAAGCTAAAAAAAAATATAAACCAAGTAGAATATTGATAATGAAAAAATTTTCTATTTTAATATTTATTTTCCTGAGTTTCTGTAGTCAAGATGACGCAATAGAAAATATTGCAATAGAGCCAGAAGCTCCTACTTCGACTACGGAAGTTAAAGATGATGCAACAACAACAAGTATTGAAATTTTTCAACTAGATTCATTTGAAAATATATCCTATTCAATTATTAAGGAAAAAAGTAGAGTTGGATATCTTGCTCCAAAACAGTTTTTGAATTCTGGATTAGAAACTGTAGAGGGAATCACAAATGAAATAATTGGCGAGTTCACTCTTTCTTTATCTGAATGTGATCAAGCAGATTCTTGTCTTTTAATCACGAACTTAATTATTAGAGCAGATATTTCAACATTGAAGAGTAATAGTGTAATTAGAGATCAAGCTTTAAATAATCAATGGCTTCAGTCTACTCTCTTTCCTGAAGCTGTATTCAGAATAGATGAACTGGTATTACCTAATAAAGATTTTGACTCAAAGGTTGAAGACACTATTGTTGGAAAATTATCTATTAGAGAAATTGAATTAGATACACCTTTTTCTATTACAGCCTTTTTGGATGGAGATAAGATATTTATATCAGGTTTTACTGAAATTGACACAACTTGGTTTGGATTTGATGCACCCACAAAATTTAATGCTTGGGAAGTTTTAAATCCAATAGGTATAAAAGTGGAATTAGTTGCTGGATTAAAAGATTAATTGAACGTAAAACTGAATTACCATGAGTTAGAAACTCCCCATGTTGCAATTACAAACAATTACGCTGCAGTTTCAATTTTGATTATTGATAAAAAAGAAATCCTATACATAAAAAGATCTAACGAAATGCCAACACACAAAGGCCAAATTGCATTTCCTGGCGGTAAAAGAGAAGAAGAAGATATAGATATTGTAAGTACTGCAGTTAGAGAATCAACAGAGGAACTTTTATTGCCTGTATCAGCTATTAGACCCTTTGGTTATCTAAATTCGATAGATACTGTTGAATATAAATTTGATGTTTATCCTGTTGTTTGCCAATTGTTCGAAAAGCCTAAAAATTATAATATAAGTGAAGTCCAGGCAATATTTTTTGTTGAAATCAAAAAGTTGTCAAATCCAAAGAATTGGAGTTACCGAGGCATCTATCCTGATGATTGGATCTTTATGATTGGAAATGAAATCTTATGGGGGGCAACTGCAAAAATAACACGAAGGTTATTAAATTTAGATTTAAGACAAACTATTTGATTCGTCTTTAACTGCTAAATATAAAGAAATAAAAATTAATAATAAAGTTACAAAAAATACATTACTTATAACTTCATTCAAGAATATATAGCCCATTAATATTCCAACAATAGGCACAATGTAATCAACTAATGTAGTAAATGTCGCAGAAAATCTTTTAATTGTGTACAAAAATAATGAATAATTAAAAATATCTATAAAAGCTAAGCCTGTTAATTTCAATGACTCTGATAACGAAAGAATTTCAATTTTTCCTCCTAAGGTAAAAAATAAAATTATGGAAAGACCAGCACCAAATAACCATTGAGTTAGAAGGTAAGTTTTCCCCGGTATATATTTGAGGTGTTTTTTATTTGTAATATTACTAAGCGCTAATCCCTGAACTCCAACTAAAGCCAATAGGCCACCAGTAATTAGATCCCCTTCATTTGAAAGCCCTGTTTCTCCTGAGAAAAAGAGAATTACTAAACCTAGGAGTCCAATTAATACAGAAACTAATTTAATTCTGGTAATTTTTTCCTCTTTAAAAAATAGCAATACCCAAAAAACAGTAAATAGTGGGATAGTTGATATAAATATACTTTGTAATCCTGAAGATATATTTTTTAATGCATAAATAAAAGTCCATCCAGGAATAAATATTGCTAAAAATCCAGTAAGACAACCTTTGATAAAAAAAGACAAATTTAACTCACTATAGAACTCTTTGAAACAATATAAACTTATTAAAAAAGTAACTAAGGTAATCCTTGCAGTTACAATAAATATTTCACTTATGCCATCAAGTAATAGACTTCTATTTAATAATCCATGAAACCCAAATAGAGTACCGATTAAAATAATATTTCTCAATCCAGAATAAGCAGATATTGGCCTTTCAGATTTGATAAAAAACTCTCCAATTTGATTTAGTTTATTAGAATAGCAGATATGAAAACAGTTTTTTCCGGAATTCAACCCAGTGGCTTAGTTCATTTAGGTAATCTATTAGGCGCAATAAATAATTGGGTAAAGCTTTCTAATGAAGAATCAAAAAATTATTTCTGTATCGTAGATTTACATTCTCTAACTGCATTACCAGATAAAACAAGTTTGAAAACAAGTATACGAGATACATTAAAAGTTTTAATGGCAAGTGGAATTAATATGAAAAATTCTGTTATTTATGTGCAGAGTGATCTTAAAGAACATGCTTATTTGTCTTGGGTCTTATCAAATTTTTGTCAGGTGGGTGAGCTGCAAAGAATGACCCAATTCAAGGAGAAATCTAATTCATTTGGCACACATTCCGGACTCTTAACATATCCAATTTTGATGGCAGCAGATATATTAATTCATAAAGCAAATGAGGTACCTGTAGGGGATGACCAAACACAGCATTTAGAACTTACAAGAAATATTGCTGAGAGATTCAATAACAATTATGGTGACATCTTTCCAATTCCTGAAAAAACAAGTGGTAAACACGGAGCAAGGTTGATGTCTTTGAGACATCCAGAAAATAAGATGTCTAAAAGTTCAGATGATATTAATGGAACAATCTACTTTAATGATTCTAAAGATTCAATAATTAAAAAATTCAAGTCGTCTGTTACTGACTCTCAAAATGAAATCAAATATGACTTAGAATCAAAACTAGGTATTAGTAATTTGATAGAAATTTATTCTGCAATTAATGGTAATGAAATAAAAGAAACAGAAAAACAATTTCAAGATTTTAGATATGGAGATTTTAAATTAGCTGTTGCAGAAACTGTTATTAGCTATTTAGAACCAATTGCAGAAAGATTTGAAGAAATATCTGATAGCGAAGTTGATTCCGTATTGGAAAATAATTTAAAATTGGCAAGAGAGTCAGCCGAGTTAACAATTTCAGAAATTGAAACAGCTTTAGGGATAGATTAAGCATTAATGGATTCAATTTCAAAAATTCCTAATTCATGGAAAGAATTTTTAAACTCTAGTCAAATAGAGGCAATAGAAACTATAAATGGACCTGTATTGATTATGGCCGGTGCGGGTTCTGGTAAAACTAGAGTACTCACACATCGATATGCTCATCTAGTTCAGAATCATATGGTTGATATTGAACAAATTTTAGCAATAACTTTTACAAATAAAGCTGCTGAAGAAATGAAAACACGTATAAGTGATTTATTGAATTTGAAAATTTCACCAAAATGGATATCTACATTTCACAGCTTATGTGTAAAAATCTTAAGAATACATGGTGATAAAATTGGATATAAAAACAACTTTACAATATATGATCAATCTGATTCTAATAAAGTTGTTAGAAATTGTATGTCTGAGAATAGTGTAGATCTTAAACAGTATTCTCCAAAAAGATTTCAAGCACACATATCAAATTTGAAAAATAATATGATATCTCCTGGAGAAGCCTTGCAAAATGCGGAGTCTTTCTTTGATGTTAAGGTTGCAGAAATTTACTCAAGTTATGAAAAGAAACTCATCATGTCAAATGCAATGGATTTTGATGATCTTTTAATAAAAGCTGTTGAGCTTCTACAAACCAATGAAGGCATATTAAAGTTTTGGTCAAACAAATTTCAATTCATCATGGTTGATGAGTATCAAGATACAAACTATGTTCAATATAAACTTGTTGAACTCCTAGGCTCAAATAATCAAAATGTTTGTGTTGTAGGTGACTCTGACCAAAGCATATATGCATTTAGAGGCGCAGATATTAGGAATATAATAGAATTTGAAAAAGATTTTAAAGATGCAAAAGTTATTCAACTTGATAAAAACTATAGATCATCAAAAAAAATTTTGGATTTAGCAAATACAGTTATCTCAAACAATCCAAGAAAAATTGAAAAAAATTTATGGACAGATAATGAAGAAGGGGCAGATATTTCTTCAACTAGGTTTAGATCAGAAAAAGATGAGGCAAGATGGGTAGCAGAGGAAACTAGGAGAATTTTACTTGAAGATAAGAAAGCTGAGGTAGCTGTATTTTATAGAACTAACAGTCAGTCACGTCTTTTTGAAGAAGAGTTACGAAAATTAAATATAAATTATAAGCTCATTGGAAGTGTTCGCTTCTATGATCGCAAAGAAATAAAAGATATAATTTCATACTTAAAATTTCTAATTAATGATAGTGATTTAGTTTCATTTGAACGAGTTGTAAATGTACCAAGAAGAGGTATAGGTGAATCAAGCGTTAAAAAGCTTAGAGAATTTATTAATACTTCAAATAAATCAATTTCTGAAATTTTAGATTCTTTAGATGATGTAGAGAATATTTCACCACGTATTAAAGGTAAACTTATAGATTTTAAAAATTTGATTACTGAACTCAAATCATACTCCATACAAGGGCCCTCTATAGCAATCCAAAAAGTTATAGAGCTAACTGGGTATAAAATGAATTTGATTAAAGAGGGCACTTTAGAGGCTCAAATGAGAATGGAAAATATAGAAGAATTGCTTAATTCTGCATACAACTTTGAAAATACTTATGAAGAAGAAATTGAAGAACCCTATACAAAACTTCGAGACTATTTGGAGTCAATAGCTTTATTTTCAGAAACTGACAATTTAGAAGATGCTGACAGAGTTCTACTCATGACTTTACATAATGCAAAAGGATTAGAGTTTCCTTATGTTTTCATGACTGGAATGGAAGAGAACTTATTTCCCCATGAACGAAGCTCACAAGGTGACGCATCTGAAATTGAAGAAGAGAGGAGGCTATGTTATGTCGGTATCACTAGGGCTGAAAAAAAACTTTACTTAACACATGCTTGGTCAAGGACACTTTGGGGAGGCACAGTTTACAATCTTCCAAGCCGCTTTTTGGATGAAGGATTGGAGCATTTTCAAACAATTGACTTTTCAACAGAGGCAGAAAATAACGATACTTCAGAAAGCAATATTGCAATTGGTCAAATAGTAATTCATGAAAAATATGGAGAAGGAGTTGTTGAAGAAATTCAAGGCAATGAGATAACAGTTAAGTTTTCTGATGACATAGGCACAAAGTACTTGGATATCGAATGGGCTCCAATAAAATTTCAATAAATAGCAAGCATAATTTTTATTTTTTTGTAACCTATATTCTTGTTGTAACAATATGAATTTATTTGAATACCAAGGTAAAGAACTTTATAAAAAATTTTCTATACCTACACCAAAATCAACATTTATAAAATCTAAATCTGAACTCCAATCGGATCATGGTTTAAGTTATCCACTAGTAGTGAAAGCTCAAGTACAAGTTGGAGGTAGAGGCAAAGCTGGTGGAATTAAAGTTGCTAATAATGATGCTGAATTAGATCAGTTTATTGATGATATTTTAGGAATGGATATTAAAGGTCATTTAGTTGAGAGTTTACTTATTGAAGAAGCTTCCGAAATTATTAGCGAGTATTATATTTCATTTACCCTTGATAGGTCTGAAAAAAAATATTTAATGATGCTCAGTTCAAAAGGTGGTATGGATATTGAAGAAGTTGCAGAAAACTCTCCAGATGATTTGATAAAGCATTATATTTCACCATCAGTTGGCTTAGATGATTCTGATATAGAACATGCAATTACTAACGCCAAGCTAGATTTTGCATATAAAGATCAACTTATCGAGATAATTTCTAAACTTTATAGTTTGTTTGCAGACAATGATTGTGATCTTGTAGAAGTAAACCCATTAGCTATAACATCAAAAGGTGTTTCAGCTTTAGATTCAAAAGTATCGCTCGATGTGAACGCTGAATATAGACATGAGGAATTTAAAGAATTTGAAAAAGACATTCCGATACCTGAATCAGAAAAATTTGCAAAGAGTAAAGGATTGAATTTTATAAAATTAGATGGGAGCGTAGGAATTATTGGAAATGGTGCTGGTCTAGTTATGTCAACACTTGATGTTGTTGTTGAGCATGGTGGTAAAGCAGCAAATTTTCTTGATATAGGTGGAGGAGCTAAAGCCGAAACTGTTACAGCTGCTTTAGAAGTTCTTGAAACCGAAGATGATGTTAAAAGTGTTCTTATCAATATATTTGGAGGAATAACAAGATGTGATTTAGTCGCTGAAGGTATCGTCGAAGCAACTAAAGGTAAAGAACTAAAATGGCCCATCACAGTTCGCCTTGATGGAACAAATTCAAAAGAAGGCTTAGAAATACTTGAAAATAATAAGAACGAAAAAATAACAATTTCAGAGTCCATGGATGAAGCAGCTCAAATTGCAGTACAGGCTGGTCAATAATGTCAATTCTAATTAATGAAGACACAAAAGTTGTAGTACAAGGATTAACAGGGGAGCAAGGTAAGTTTCACGCTCTCCGGAACAGAGATTACGGCACACAAGTTGTTGCTGGAACCAGACCTGGGAAAGGTGGAGAAAAAGTAGAGGGAATTCCAATTTTTAATACTGTAAAAGATGCAATTGAAGCAACAGGTGCTAATACAGCTCTCACTTTTGTACCGCCTGCTTTTGCTAAGGATGCTGTTTTAGAGGCTGGAGATGCTGGCTGTGATCTTATTGTCTGCATTACTGAAGGTATACCTGCAAAAGATGAAGCTAAAATGTATGATTTATTAAAAACAAATACAAATGCTAAATTACTTGGTCCAAACTGTCCTGGTTTAATTTCTCCAGGAAAATCTAATGTAGGAATTATGCCTCATGAAATTACACAGGAAGGTAATGTTGGAGTTGTATCAAGATCAGGGACCTTGACTTACCAAGCTGTACACGAGCTGACAAGAATCAATATTGGACAATCAACATGTATTGGCATAGGTGGAGACCCTGTGCCTGGAATGTCATTTATAGACGTACTTGAAGGTTTCCAATTAGATTCTCAAACTGAAGCAATTGTTATGATTGGGGAAATAGGCGGTAGTGCAGAAGAGGAAGCAGCTGAGTATATTAAAAATCATGTTACTAAACCCGTAGTTTCTTACATTGCCGGAGTTACAGCGCCTCCGGGAAAAAAGATGGGTCATGCTGGCGCTATAGTTTCAGGCAATAAGGGAACAGCCTCTGCTAAAATTGAAGCACTTACTAAAGCAGGAGTAAATGTAGTTAAAAATCCAACTAAGATTGGACAAGCAATTAGGGATGTAATTTGAAGGAAAATTTAAAAAGAGAGGATTTAATAGCTGCTATTGACGAGACCCGTACTTCATTCGATACAGACAACCCAGTAGTTCCATTTATTGAAGGAGATGGTATTGGGGTTGATATTTGGCCAGCTTCACAAAAAGTTTTTGACTCGGCAGTAAAAAAAGCATATTCAGACCAAAGAAAAATTGAATGGACAGAAGTTTTAGCAGGGCAGAAAGCATTTGATGCAACTGACGAGTGGCTGCCGAATAAAACTCTGGAACTTTTTGATAATTATGGAATTGGAATTAAAGGTCCACTTACTACACCTGTTGGGGGTGGAATAAGGTCTATAAATGTTGCTATTAGGCAGAAATTAGATCTCTATGCATGCTTAAGACCCTTAAGGTGGTTTTCTGGCATAGAATCACCTACAAAAAATCCTGGTGATGTTGATATTGCATTATTTAGAGAAAATACTGAAGATGTTTACTCTGGTAAGGAACTTGAAATGAATTCTGATGAAGTAAGATCTCTTAACGCATTTTTAAATTCAGAATTTGGTTGGGAAATTCGAGAGGATAGTGGAATTGGAATTAAGCCAATATCAAAAACTGCCTCAGAAAGATTAATTAGAGCTGCGCTCAATTATGCTGTTGAGAATAATAAGAAGAATTTAGCAATAGTCCACAAAGGGAACATCATGAAGTTCACCGAAGGTGCATTTAGAGCCTGGGGGTATGAACTGGTTAAGTCAGAATTTTCAGACGTTGCGGTCGCGTGGGATGATTGCAATGGAGATCCTGGAGATAAGATTTTAGTCCAGGATGTTATTGCTGATGCGTTCCTTCAGCAAATCCTAATAAAGCCACAAGAGTTTGATGTTATAGCCACTACTAACTTAAATGGCGATTATGCTTCAGATGCATTAGCAGCACAAATTGGAGGTATAGGAATTAGCCCAGGTGGAAATATTAATTATGAAAATGGTAAATCAGTCTTTGAAGCTACACACGGTACAGCACCTAAACATGCAGGAAAAGACAAAGCTAATCCTGGGTCATTGATATTATCTGGCGAGATGATGTTCAGATATATGGGTTGGAATGAAGCTGCTGATTTAATTGTAAAATCAATGGAGAAATCAATAAGTGAAGGTAATGTAACGTACGATCTTGCCCGAGGCAGAACTGATGCGACAACATTGTCTTCCTCTGATTTTGCTAAATCTTTAACTGAAAACATAGAAGGTTTTTAGAAATGAAAAGAGTAACGGTTGTTGGTTCAGGTAAATACGGTTCAATGACAGCTTTGAGAATTGCTGAGTATGATATTGTTGATTCTGTAGTTATGACTGATATTGTCGATGGCTTACCCCAAGGTTTAGCACTTGACATGAACCAATCTAGATATGTTGAACAGTTTTCTACAAAAATTTCCGGTACTAACAAATATGAAGATACTCATGATAGCGACGTAGTAGTAATTACAGCTGGACTTCCCAGAAAACCAGGAATGTCTCGTATGGACCTTCTAGAGGTTAACGCAAAAATTGTTACAGATGTTACTAAAAATATAATGAAGTTTTCAGAGAGTCCAACAATAGTAGTTGTTACAAATCCTTTAGATCAAATGACTACCTTAGTATCTGAAATTTCAGGTTTACCAAAAAATAAAGTAATTGGTCAAGCTGGTGTTTTGGACACTTCTAGGTTTGCTTATTTCATCTCTGAGAAATTAAATGTCAACATGAGTGATGTTGAGGCTCTCACATTGGGTAGCCACGGAGAAACAATGGTACCAGTTCCGTCACAGTGTAGGGTGAATGAAAAGCTACTTACCGAAATGTTGTCTAAAGAAGAAATTGATGAGATTGTTCAAAAAACTTCAAATGGTGGGGCTGAAATTGTAGGTTTATTGAAAACGGGCAGTGCTTATTTTGCACCATCTTCTGCAGCTGCAACTATGGTTAGATCAATTATTTCTGATACAAATGATGTAATGCCGGCTTGCTCATGGCTAGAGGGCGAGTATGGAATTAGTGATGTATACCTGGGGGTACCAACTAAATTGGGTAAAAATGGTGTTACAGAGGTTGTTGAACTTGAATTAAATAATGATGAGCTTACAGATTTAAAAAGTGCATCTGAAGCCGTTAAAGACAAAGTAAAAGAACTAAATAGCATAATTAACCAATAAAATCAGGTTTTTTTAAAAAAAAATCAATAAATTTAGTATATTAAGACAAATCATATTAAAAAACTATAATACTTATAGGGAGTTTTTAAAAAAACTCAATACAGAAAGGCTAAACAGCTATGAATAAAGATCAATTAGCTAGCGTTGTTGCAGCAGAAGTAGGGTTGTCACAAACTGATGCTAAAAAAGCTGTAGAAGCCGTGTTTAATGGCGTAACAAATGGTATGAAAAATGGCGATAAAGTAAGTATCGCTGGTTTTGGTAACTTTGAGTCAAGATACAGGGCTGCAAGACAAGGTAGAAATCCAGCAACAGGTGAAACAATCCAAATTGCTGCGAAAAATGCCCCAGCTTTTAAAGCTGCAAAAGGATTAAAAGACGCTTTAAATTAAAGTTCTTTTAACTAATTTGAAAAGACGGCAATTGCCGTCTTTTCTTTTGAAATCAATTATGAAAGTAAACTAATATCACCTGAAATTTTAATTTTTTTATTAAAAAGTAGGTCTTCTGGATGAATTTTTCCATTTACAATCTCTAATAAATCCAAACTTGATATTTTAAAAATTAAATATCTATCTTTTTTTATTATTTTTTCAATTTTTTCAATTTCGTTTAACGAATACATTTCATCTAGATCTGTAAAGTAAAAATACACATCTTTTGTTTTAAAATTTGTTTCAGTTATTTTTTCTTTAAAATTTTTAAGTAGATTTTCTATCAATTAATTGTTAAAGTTTCTCGTTTAACATCTTCAATTGCTTTTGTAACCTGTATTCCCCTAGGGCATGCAGTTGTACAATTGAATGCAGTTCTACATCTAAATGCACCATTAACATCTTTCAATATTTCTAGTCTCTGTTTTGATGCATTATCTCGTGAATCAAATACAAATCTGTGTGCATTTACTATTGCTGCAGGTCCAACGTAGGTATCAGCTGTCCAGAACACAGGGCAACTAGTGGTACATGCTGCACAGAGGATGCACTTCGTAGTATCTTCAAAACGGTCACGGTCTTCAGGCGACTGGAGCCTTTCTCGTTCACCCGGTTCTTCTTCATTGATAAGATATGGCATAACTTTTTTATAAGAATCAAAAAACGAATCCATATTTACAACTAAATCTTTTATAACAGGCAATCCTCTAATCGGTTCTATTTTGATAGGATTGCTTACTTCTTTAACTAAAACTTGGCAAGCTAGCATATTTTCTCCATTTACAACCATCGCATCAGAACCACAAACACCATGGGCACATGATCTCCTAAATGCTAAGCTGCCATCATCGAACCACTTTACCTTATGTAATAAATCTAAAATTCTTTCATCTGGATCAGCATCAAGTGAATACTCTTCCCAATGACCTTTTCTGTCAGTCTCAGGGTTATATCTTAGAATTTTGAGATTAATATCCATTAATACTTTCTCTCTTTAGGTTCATAATTACCAAGTTCAACATCTTTATAATCTAGTTTAACTGAATCTCCATTTTTGAACGCAAAGGAATGTTTAAGCCAATTTTGATCATCTCTTTCAACATGGTCGACTCTAGAATGTGCCCCTCTACTTTCTTTTCTTGCTTGAGCACTTGCAACAGTGGTATCTGACATATCAAGTAAATATTCAAGTTCAATCGCTTCTAATAACTCAGTATTAAAAACTTTGCCTTTATCAGAAATTGTTATATTATCATAACGATCTCTCAGGTCAGAAAGGATTTTAGTCTGTTCTGTTAGTGTTTCATCAGATCTAAATATTTTTGCATTTTCTTCCATAGAGTCTTGCAGTTCTTCTCTTATTTTTGGGACTGAGAAATTAGGATCATGCTCTTTTTCCATAAAATTTACAATTTTATTTTTAAGGTCTTCTGCAGCATTATCTGAAAGCGAGAAGGGTTTAGTACTTGATACATAATCAACCATACTTTGACCGGCTCTTTTTCCAAATACGACTATGTCTAATAGTGAATTAGTTCCAAGTCTATTAGCTCCATGTACGCTGACGCATGCTGATTCACCAGCAGAGTAAACTCCAGGCAATATACTTCCTTGAGCGTCGCTAAGCACTCTTGCATCTACATCAGTCGGAATTCCTCCCATTGCATAGTGTGCAGTTGGTTGAACAGGAATTGGTTCATCAATTGGTTCAATCTTCACATAAGTTCTAACAAAATCGGTAATATCAGGAAGTTTTTGCTTTATTGTTTCAGCCCCAAGATGAGTTAAATCTAAATATACAAAATCATTATTAGGACCAGCTCCGTTTCCTTCACTGATTTCTGTTGCAATGGCTCTAGAAACCATATCTCTTGGAGCTAAGTCTTTAATCGATGGAGCATATCTTTCCATAAACCTTTCTCCATCTTTGTTTCTTAAAATTCCACCTTCTCCTCTTGCAGCCTCAGAAAGTAAAATACCAAGCCTATAAATACCTGTAGGATGAAACTGATAAAATTCCATATCTTCAAGAGGTATACCTTTTTGATATAAAATTCCTGGACCATCTCCAGTTAAAGAGTGTGCATTTGAACTTACTTTATAAATTTTACCAAATCCACCAGTCGCAAAAGTTACAGCCCTTGCTTCAAATATATGAATATCTCCTGTTGCAATCTCATATGCTACAACACCTTTGCAGACACCATCATCAATTTTTATATCTAATACTTGAAATTCATCAAAAAAAGTTACACCCATAGAAACACATTTCTGATAAAGGGTTTGGAGAATCATATGACCAGTTCTATCAGCTGCATAGCAGGCTCGAAATGCTGGTGCTTCACCTTCTTTTACAGTATGGCCACCAAATCTTCGTTGTGCTATTTTCCCATTCTCTAATCTGCTAAATGGCAATCCCCAATGTTCTAACTCAACTACTGAGTCAATAGCTTCCTTACACAGGATGTCAACTGCTGGCTGATCTGCGAGATAATCGGAGCCTTTTACTGTATCAAAGGCGTGCCAATTCCAATTATCTTCTTCAACATTTGCTAGTGCTGCACTCATACCACCTTGAGCAGCTCCTGTATGAGATCGTGTTGGATATAGTTTAGTTATTACAGCTAGTTTCATATGGGGAGCAGCTTCAATAGCCGCTCTTAGCCCAGCTCCACCTGCCCCGACAATTACTCCGTCAAAAGAATGTCTTATAATCTTCATGCTTCCCTCACAAATGCTATCAGAACGTATGTACCTAATATGAAAAATGCAGAAGAGATAAAATACAAACTATACAAAGCAACTTGTCTGTAGAGCTTATTTGCAATATTGTCATGCATTACAATTCTTAAACCATTAGTTCCATGAAGAATACTTAGTGCTAATAAAAGCCAATCGAAAGTTCTCCAGTATGGGGTATCCCATCTTGCTGCAACAAATTCATAATCTAAATTAAGCGTGTCATTAAACACATGCATTATAAACATATGACCTGCAGCTAAAAGGACCAAAAATAAACCACTCACTCTCATAAAAAACCAAGCATATAATTCAAAATTACTACCACCAATAGGAGGTTGTCGTCTACCCCAATCAGTTCTTGATATACTTTTCATTACGATTTCCAATCTGGTAAAGGTCTTATCATGCAATCAACAATGGTGGTTCCAGCTGAACTTTTTTCAATGCAAATATCAAAATAAGAGGTAATCATTTGATATGTTGTAGGAACAAAAATACCTACAAAGATAAGAAGTGCTGCAATGTTTAAACTTTTTTGGTAATTAGAACCTTTGCTCCATAGATCCACAGTAATAATACGAAGACCATTTATGGCATGAGCTAACACAGCTGCCATCAAACCAACCTCACCTAGTCTGAAATAAAAGTTTTTATAAATTGCTTCTGCCCCTTCATAAATTTCGGGCCCTGCGAGGATTAATGCAGTTGAAATTATGTGGAGTAGTAAATATCCAAATAACGCAACACCAGTTATACGATGAAACAAATAAAGCCACATACCTGTTCTACCTTTATAAACTGAACCAGTAGAAACCATATTTTGATTTTGCATTATTTAATTATCCTACATTCAAAAAATAACTCTAAATTAATTAGATAATTCACCCCTTGACAATTGAGAGGAGTCGTTATAAATTACACATATGTAATTTACAATAAGGAGTACGGGTGGAAAAATCAATTGTAGAAGAGCTAATCGGCGGAATGCCATCATGGACAGAAGAGGCAAATTGTAAAGGGGCAGATGCAGATTTATTTTTTCCTGAAAGAGGAGCTTCTACTCGTAAAGCTAAAGCAATATGTAGAGCATGTACAGTGCAAGACCAATGTCTTGAATATGCCGTGGAAAATTCAGAAAAGTTTGGTATATGGGGTGGACTTTCTGAAAGAGAAAGAAGACGAATCAAGAGACAAAGAGCTGCTGAATTTGATATAAGGGATGTAGGTTAAATACCGAAACTTTCTGAATATTCACTGAAATCTCTTTCAACACCTATTTCGTCACTCTTAATAATTTCAGTTATAACATTTTCTTCATTGGTAATATATGTATACCTCAAAGAAATACCAGCTACATCATGAAAGCATCCGAACTTCTTAGCAACTTCACCATGAGGCCAAAAGTCAGATAGAATTGGAAATTCAATTTTATAGTGTTCAGACCAGGCTCTATTAGTTGGACTCGCACCAACAGTAATTAACACAGTGTTGGTTTCTTCTTTAGTAAATGATTCTTGATAATCTCTAAGTTCGCAAATTTCTTTGTCACAAACACTGCTGAAGGGAAATGGCATAAAAACAAACATTGTTTTTTGACCGAGGTAATCTTCATTGCTATGTTTCGTTTTATCATGATTGTACAGCTCAAATTCTGGTATTTTATCTCCAATATTCAATGACATAATTTAGTCCTTTCTTAATAAATATATAATAGCGAAGTTTGAATTAAATAGGCGGTAAAGAAGTTCTTGCAGCCCATGATATTGGGTCATTAAGCTCATCAAGTGATGGTATTAAATGTTGATCTGAAATAATTTCAAGCAGTGATAATTGATTTGATGAATTATTTAAAAATTTAATGAATCCATCTGAAGCATCATCGTATTTTGAAATTTTTAATTCAAAATCACTGGTAGGGCCTTGATTAGAAACTAGACCTAAATCCATTACAAGATCAATTACACTTCCGTCAATGATATTAAGAATATTTTTTGCTAAAAATTTTATTACTGATCTATAAAAACTTAAAGGTGCAAATATTACATCTAAGATAGATTCCATATCAAAGTTGTTAAGCTGCGGAATATTTTGCATAAGCTCTTCAGGATTTGAAAAATTTGTAGCATCAAAATTTGGTTCAATATCTTTTATTTGATTAAGAAGCTCCTCGTTGCTTTTTCTCATTTGCTCAACAACATATGAGAAAGGAGCAGAGTACTTTCCTAGAGATAGTGCAACAAATTCTAATAGAATTAGAGCCATTGTTGCTTCTTTATCATCGATTTCAAATTGCTCTACACGTAAGTCAAAGTTTTTTTTGTTTATTGCTAACTTATCATTTTTTGGAAGAATAATTCCAAAGTGACTAAGTCCCCAGGTATTCTTGCTCAAAAAACCTGCAATATTTCCTAATTGCATTCCTATTAATGAAGATTGATTTCCAGCTAATCCTAATGTGTTAGTATCAATCATCTGTAGATTGCTAAAGTCAAAATGTTTAATTGAGTTCAAAAACCAAAGACCATAATCTTTTGAATCTAGCATTGAAATTTCTTTAGGTGAATCCTTTAAATCTCCCTGACTTTCCTCACTTAGTTGAATAACTCTGAAAATTTCTTGATAGTTTAAGTCTTGATTTGATAAGAGATAGTCAGTTTGGCTTTCTTTATTAATATGATTGTTGATTTGTTCTGCAAGCTTCCAGTTTACATTCTCATCGTCACTGTTAAATAAATTAAAAAGTTGTGAGAAGATATCGTCAGACATTAAACATCAGAGGGTCGTAAATCTAACTGGAAAACTAAAGTAATTGCTTGAGCATCTCTCATTATTTGAATCTCAACTTGATCACCAGCTCTTTTAGTACGTAATATAGTTATGAGGCCGTCTAGTGTCTTTACACTTTCGCCATTAATTGTTTTAATTACATCACCAGGAAGTGCTCCAGCTTTACCTATAGCAAATATTTCTCCTCCGGGACCATACAATTCTTGTATATACACACCAGAGAAGACTCTTGCACCATCAGCAGCAGTTTCAAAATGTTGTGCGCCTAATATCCCTAGGAAGGCATGTAAAATTTTTCCATCACTAATTAAATCTTCAGCAATACCTAATGCTAAGTTTATAGGCACAGCAAACCCAAGTCCTTCAGCTCCCACATCTGCGGTAGCAATTGCAGTTGTGATTCCTATAAGTTCACCGTTTTTATTTATTAAAGCTCCACCACTTGAACCCCTTGTTATTGGAGCATCAGTTTGCATTAATCCAAATAATGTAACTGCTGAACCCATTGTGTCACCCCCAACATCAAGACGCCTCTCAAGTGCAGAAACCACCCCTGTAGTTACAGTTGGAGCAGCACCTAGAGTCAAAGGGTGTCCAATTGCAACAGCTAAATCTCCAACTAGCATTTTGTCACTATTACCAATTGCAATGGGAATAAGATTGGATGCATTAATTTTTATTAATCCAATATCAGTTAACTTATCAGATCCAATAATTGTTGCTTCATATAACCTTCCATCTTCGAATATAACTCGAACTTCTGTTGAATTATCAATAACATGATGATTAGTCATTATTAAACCTTCGTCAGATATAACCACACCTGAACCACCTCCAGCAGAAAAGAACTCGCCATCTTCAGAAAGAGTTCCAACTTGAACTTGTACTATTGTTTTTGTTGCCAATTCTGCAATTGAAACAACTTCTGTTGAATCCACTCTTGGCATTACAAGTTCTTTTTCTTTAACAGTTTCTGTAATTGTTATCGGTTCAGGAAGGACAATTTCTTCTTCATCAAATATGCCAAATAAAAATAAGAAAGATAAAATTATGCCACTAGACAAAAGAGAAGAGCCAATAATTAAATTCAATGAACTTTTTTTCTTTTCAGACTTTTCTTCAATTAAATCAGAAATATATTTTTTTTGTTCAAAGAGCTCTTGTTGAGAGTAGTTATCTTTTTCCATGTATCCATATTAAATAGAGGTCAATTGTAACCAATATTTCAAATCAAATTTTTTGAAAGGTTTCATACTTTATTACATAAAATTCCCTATAAGTTGAAAATTATTTCCGGATTCCTTAAAGTGAGTACGTAAATGTTATCTGTTCAAAATTTAGAAGTTGTGTACCAGGATGTAATCCTAGTGTTAAGGGGAGTATCTTTTGAAATACCTAAGGGTAAAATCGTTTCGTTATTAGGAAGTAATGGCTCTGGTAAAACAACTGTAATTCGCTCAATAACTGGTTTATTAGATATACAAAATGGAGATATAACTAAAGGCACGATATCTGTTGATGGTGAAGATATCACAAATTTCAATCCTTCCAAGATTGTTGAAAAAGGTATAGCCCAAGTGCTAGAGGGAAGAAGAATTTTTTCTGAATTAACTGTTGTTGAAAATTTAAGATTAGGAGGCCATACAAATAGCCAAGACATTCAATCAAATATTGAAAAAGTGTTAGATATGTTTCCAATATTAAAACAGAGGTCTAAAGGTGAAGCTGGTTATTTATCTGGAGGGGAACAACAAATGTTAGCAATAGGAAGAGCTTTAATGTCAGATCCTTCGTATCTCTTATTAGATGAACCAAGCTTAGGTTTAGCACCAAAATTAGTTGATCAAATAGCAGATTTAATAAAAGAAATTAATGAACAGGGCGTTACGGTCCTGCTAGTTGAACAAAATGCGAATATGGCTTTAAACGTTTCTGATCATGGATATATTATGGAGACTGGAAATGTTGTTATGGATAACCCAAGTGAAGTTTTACTAAAAGATGAAGATGTTCGCGAGTTTTACTTAGGACTAAATCCGGAAGGAACAAAAAGAAAATCATTTAAAGATGTTAAGCATTATAAAAGGAAGAAGAGGTGGTTGTCATGAGTTCATTAAAATTTGACAACGTGACACTTAAATTTGGAGGAATTACGGCACTAAATAATGTAAGTTTCGAAGTTAAGCCAAAATCTCTCTACGCTATTATTGGCCCAAATGGTGCTGGCAAAACATCAATTTTTAATTGTATCAGTGGGATATACAGGCCTACAGAGGGCGATGTGAGCTTTGGAGAAAACAATATTAAAGATTTGAGGCCTGACCAAGTAGCAGATTTAGGTATAGCTAGAACTTTTCAAAATATAGAACTATTTGAAAACATGACTGTACTTGATAATATTTTAATTGGTGCTCACAGGCATCTTAACTATGGGCCCATTTCTAGCTTACTTTATACAAAAAAAACTAGAAAAAGTGAGTTAGCTGCACGTAAGATTGCTGAAGAAATAATCGACTTTTTAGAAATAGAACAATTTAGGTATTCTTATATTTTATCTTTGCCATATGGAGTACAAAAAAGAGTTGAAATTGGAAGGGCCTTAGCATTAAACCCCGAAGTGCTTTTATTAGACGAACCAGCTGCTGGTATGAACAATGAAGAAACCGAAGATATTGCTAGATTTATAATTGATATTCATGAAGAGATGGGAAAAACAATTATTTTAGTTGATCATGATATGAATATGGTTATGGATATTGCTGAAGAAGTTATGGTACTCAATTTTGGTGAAAAATTAGCTGAGGGTCGGCCAGAAGAAATTGTTAAAGATTCAAAAGTAATTGATGCATATTTAGGAGTTAGTTAATTATGACAATGACAATGACAGAAATCTATGAAGAGATTTTAAGAGATGGTGGAATGACTCCATCTAAAAAAATTAAAGATACATCTATTAGATTTCCTAATAAAATTGCAATGAGATACAAAGAATTTGGAGTTTGGCAGGAGACTACTTATGAAGAGTTTTGGAAGAAATCAAACTATCTATCAATGGGCCTAAAATTTTTTGGTATTGATAAAGGACATTCTGTTGCAATCCATTCTGAAAATAGGCCTGAATGGTTTATTGCTGATATAGGCATTCAAGCAATTGGTGCGATTAGTGTAGGTCTTTATCCAACAAACCCGGCATCAGAGGTAGAGTATCTACTTTCGCACTCAGAAACAAAAATATTGTTTGCTGAGGATCAAGAACAAGTTGATAAAGCACTCGAGGTTATTGATAATCTTCCGGAGCTTGAAAAAATAGTATATTTTGAAGACAGGGGTTTATATAGCTACGACCATCCTAAATTAATGCATTTTGATGAATTTCTTGAAATTGGAAAGTCTGAGTTTGAGTCTTTTCCAGAATATGTTGATCAACAGCTTGAAACATTAGTTGATGATGATGTTGCATTTTTGGTTTACACCTCAGGTACCACAGGTCGACCAAAAGGTTCTATGATTACACATGGCAACATTTCATGGGTTGCATCACAGATTCCAAATTTTTCTTTAGTCGAGAGCGTAAAATCAAAAGAACCACAGTTTCTCTCGTATTTACCATTGTGTCATATTTTTGGGAGGCTTACTGATTTATTAATTGCTTCACACACGATGGCTACTATAAACTTTGCCGAATCAATTGATACTGTACAAATGGACTTAGCCGAAATTCAGCCAACAATTTTTCCGGCAGTACCAAGAATTTTAGAGAGAATGCATTCAGCAGCAATAGTCAGAATGAAGGATGCTACTTTTATTAAGAGACAGCTATTTAAAGTATCAATGTATCTAGGGAATATTGCAGCTGAACGCAAATTAAACCGTAATTTTAATGACCCTATCGCAAATATTTTATTAAAAATAGGTTGGCTTCTTTCATTTAGAGCTCTTAAGAAAAAATTAGGATTAAGCAAAGCAGAAACAGCTATATCAGGCGCTGCACCAATAGCACCTGAAATTCTTAAGTTCTTTTTAGCATTAGGAGTTCCAATTTTTGAAGGATATGGCATGACAGAGAATTGTGGATATGCATCTGGAAATAATGATAAAAAAATGAAATTAGGAACAGTAGGCGTACCAAATCACGGAATGGAAATCAAGCTTGCGGAAGACGGTGAAGTTTTAACAAGAGGGGGAGCAGTTTTTAAAGGATATTTTAAAAATGAAGAGGCAACAAAAGAAACTATTGATGAAGACGGATGGCTCCACACAGGAGATGTCGGAGTTTTTGAAGGGGAGTTTCTCAAAATTGTTGATAGAAAAAAAGATATCATTATCACTAGTGGAGGAAAAAATGTCTCACCTCAAGAAATTGAAAATAAGATAAAAATTTCACCATTTATTAAAGATGCGATTGTTATTGGAGATAAAAGAAAATTTTTATCAGCACTGATAGCGATTGAGTTTGATACAGTTTCAAATTGGGCATTAAGAAAAAATATTCCTCACACTACTTATAGGGATCTATCTGAAAAAAAAGAGGTCCAAGACTTAGTTTGGAGAGAGATTATTAAAGCAAATGAACAGACATCATCTTTAGAAATTAGAAAATTTAGAATGATACCAAAAGAGCTTGACCATGAAGACGGAGAGTTAACTGCTACTCAAAAAATTAAAAGAAATGTGTTAATGGAGCAATTTAGTGAACTAATTGAGGGAATGTATAGTTGACAATATTTTTACAAGCAACTGTTGAAGGTCTTTCGCTTGCAGCGATATATTCCTTAGTTGCTATTGGCTTTGTTTTGATTTATAAGTCAATGGATGTTCTAAGCTTCGCCCAACCTGCACTTGCAGTTGTTGGTGCAGGAATTATTAGCTCTTTGGCAGTTGATAGAGGCATACCTTTTTGGCTTGCTTTGATTTTAGGTATATTTCTTACCGGTGTGCTGAGTTTAATTATTGAAAGAACTTTTCTGAGGCCAATGGTTGGGGAACCGGTTTTTTCAGTAGCTATATTAACTATTGGTATTGATATTTTGCTAAGAACTGTACTTGATAGTTGGATTGGTATAAATCCAAGATATCTTGGTGATCCATTCCCAACTTTTGGAAACTTCGGTGCAATAAATGTTGGAGGGGTAAATTTAAAATTTTTAGAATTAACTGCTTTGGTAACTGCAATATTAATAATTTTAATACTATCTGTATTCTTTAAAAGATCTAAATACGGTGTTGCGATGAGGGCAACATCATTTGATCAGGAGGCTGCATTAGCTCAAGGTATAAATGTTGGTAGAATTTTTGGCCTTGCCTGGTTTATTGCTGGAATTTTGGCGGCTTTTGCTGGATTTTTTATCACTGGTGGCTTCAACACACTAGGTCAATTCAGTTTTCTTATAGCACTAAGAGCTCTGCCAGCTGTTGTAATTGGTGGATTAGATTCAATACCAGGAGCTGTTGTTGGCTCTATTATTATTGGTCTTACTCAAGGTTATGTTGCTTACTATCAAATACCATTTGAAAATTTAATTGGCTTCTCTCTTGGAAGTGGTTTTTCTCTTTTAGCTCCTTACTTAATAATGTTTGTAATTTTAATTTTTAGACCTGATGGCTTGTTCGGCACTGAGGAGGTTGAGAGGGTATGAGAGGTAGGCCTAATCTTTATACAGATTACAATAAAGAATCTGCAATATTTTCTAACAACACTCAAAAAAGTTGGTTCTTTATTATGGTTGCTTTTTCTTTTTCTTTATGTTTTATAGCATCAGAAT
>Ga0209036_1000179_pt1 | contig 25747 bp, 24 predicted proteins | sample MarorgKNORR_S2LV_3_FD_188222 | JGI IMG/M metagenome (GOLD analysis project Ga0209036, IMG submission 188222) | Marine microbial communities from the Southern Atlantic Ocean, analyzing organic carbon cycling - DCM_A/KNORR_S2/LV (SPAdes) (version 2) | ecosystem: Environmental > Aquatic > Marine >... | reverse complement strand
CGATCAATTGCAGGTTGAATTTTCTCACCAGGCCAATACCTATAAAATACATTGGCTTGTCCCATCATGGGGCCAATTCCTCCCATCTGAAACATGAGCCACTGTATGACTTTGGACCTAGCTTTTGTCTCAGTTGGCAGCAACTTTCCTGCTTTTTCAGCTAAATAAATCAACTGAGCACCACTTTCCATAATCGATAAATTATCATTATCTGTATCGACTATTACGGGTATTCTACCATTAGGATTTAACTCTAAAAATTCTGGTTTCTTTTGATCGCCAGATTGTAAGTTCACGACATGAACATTATATGGAATGTCTAATTCCTCCAGAGCAACAGATATTTTATAACCATTCGGTGTAGGTGATGTATACAACTCAATCATCAAACATGCCTTCAACTGACTCAATATTTAACTGTCCTTCTAACCCAGCTTCTCTGTGTTTATATCCCTCTAATAGTTCAGGATCTGAAGGCATCATGTTTTCACCCATAACTTTTTTTGATGGCCACTTTGCAATTGCAATAGCGTCCCATAATTCATCAACTTTACCAACTGTAATTCTTGTTACTTTAGATTTAAATATTAACTCTCCACCAATTTCTATGAGATGTTTTTCCATAATTTCGCCATATAGTGCATAAGCTTCACGTCCACTGAGTGAAGTTTCTCTTCCATCTTTATATTCAGCTTTTTCTTTAAACTTTAAGAGGTTGATCATATAAATAGGTTGATCATCATTACCTTCTTCAAAAAATCCTTTCATCTGCTCTCGGTTTGGATAAACACGATTTTCTACTTTCATCTTTGTTTCCTTTCAATTAACGAGATAAAAAACATTATTAGTGTAACAAATAACATAATACTTGTCCCCACGAAACCTCCAGGCGCAGTTGAGGTAAAATATTCTGGCTCTAAATTATGAATCATCATTGTAACGATTCTAAGTATATTATCTGCTACTAAAATTAACCAAGCTATTGAAAGAAGACTTTTATATTTCAAAAGAATGATGACAAGAAATACAAATACTACTATTTGAGATCCACCCCACAATGAGCCCATTGCATAAATTACACTATTGGGATCTAAATCATTAATGACAGGAAAAATTACAATTGAAGCTATTGAATTTAGGCCTGCATCTTGAGCAAACATATGTGTAAAAGATCTAAACGCTACTAAAGCTAAATATAGATAAAAAAACCATAGTGCTAAACCTATCCCCCGATAATTATTGTTCGCTTCATCTGGAAAAATAGTTAGAAACTTCATTTAAATAGTAAAATTATGATTTCCCATGTTTTTGCATATTTCATTAAATTGAATAATCGTTCCATTAATTATTGTATCAACACTCTTAATCTCATCAATTAAACCAATAGATTGTCCTGCAAGTGCTGGTGCCGCATTCATATCGCCATTAAAATATAAATTTTTAATTCCCATCATTGATGACATATCCATATGTCCTTCATCATAAATTTTTTTTGTAAAATCAGTTTTTAATGCTCTGACACATGGTTTTGATTTTTTATTTAATATATATGTTCCTTGCTCATCTGAATCTAGAATTGTTTGTTTGAAATTTTCATGTACTGGACTTTCTTTTGAAGAAACAAATCTTGTTCCCATTTGAATACCCTCAGCTCCAGCTGCAAAAGCCGCAGCCATTCCTACTCCATCAACAATTCCACCTGCAGCTATCATCGGTAAATCTGTATGTTTACGAATTGATTGCAGTAAAACATATAGACCAACCTCCTCTGGGTTTTTAAACCCACCACCTTCTGTTCCCTCAACCACCAATCCATCAACTCCAGCTCTTACAGCTTTAAGAGCACCAGCAAGACTCGGAACAGCGTGAAATACTTTTATCCCAGCATCTTTAAGAACATGAATAAACTTTGCTGGATCACCAGCTGAAGTTGTTACAAATTTTATATTCTCATCAATAACTAAATTAATCATACTTTCATCTTGAAGGAATAATATTGGAAGATTAACACCAAAAGGCTTATCTGTTAGGTCGCTCATTGCTCTGATTTCATTCTTACAGTTTTCTGTTTCACCTGATGACGTCTCAATGATTCCAAATCCCCCAGCATTTGAAACAGCTGAAGCTAATTGACTTCTTGCAATCCAGCCCATTGGTGCTTGTATGATTGGATATTTTGAACCTAATATTTCAGTTATTCTATTCACGTTTCAATGCTAATGTATTGACACTATTAATGTCAATATATATCCTTAACTAAATTTTTTAATTATGACCATTAAATCAGAGCAAAAATCACTGTCGACAAAAAAAGATGGCCGTCATCTAAGAAGTGTAAAAACACAAGAGTCGATTGTTAATTCAACGATTGAACTATTAATGGAATCTCCTTCGATTCAGTGGCCTACCGCAGAACAAGTGGCAAAGCATTCAAATATTGGTTTGAGAACTGTTTTTAGACAATTTGATGATATGGATGGCCTTATAAGCTCTTGCCATGAAAAAATTATGACCGAATTTGAAAATTTTTTATCAATCAGGCCATCAAAAGAGAAGGCTTTAGGAAATCGTATTACATTTTTAATTAATGAAAGAATAGAGATTTACTCAAAATACAAGAATGTATTTGCATCCTCAATTATGAATATGCAAAAGTTCCAAAGTATTCGTGAAGGATTCATTGAAGGAAATTTAAGACTCAAAAAAAGATTTGAAGATATAATACCGGAAGTTCTTGAGCTATCTTTACTAGATCAAGCTTATTTAGATACATCTATTTCATTTGCGTCTTGGTACAGACTCTCAATTTTTTATCAATTTTCAGATCAAATGGTAATTGATAAATTTTCATCTGAAACAAACAAACTCTTAAACCTAGAAGGATAAATAAATGTATAAATCATTAGTTTCTAAAACAATAATAATTCTTTTGAGTTTTTTGATTATTCTTGCATTATCTCTACCAATATTATTGAAGTCTCTTGGACTTCATCCTGATTTTGATAGCAAAACATTTGAACTTAATGGAAAGAAAGCATTAATAATTGCTTCAAGCCATGATGTATTAAATCTTCCAGGGGAAGTTAGAGGAAAACCAACTGGAGTAGCGAGTTCAGAACTTACCATTCCTTATTATGAGTTCATGAATAGTGGTATGGATGTAGACCTTGCAAGTATTAAAGGTGGTGAAATACCAATTGATCCTGAAACATTAATTTATTTGATAAGAACACAATCAGATAAAAAATTTCAAAATGATATCGAGGCAATGAAAAAGCTTAAAAACTCAATGCTCATTGATAATGTAGACTTCACTAAATACGATTTGATCTATATAGCGGGTGGTTGGGGAGCTGCTTACGATTTAGGCTATTCTGAAATTCTGGGCTCAAAAATATCTGAAGCTTACTACGCAAATAAGATTATTGGTGCGGTATGTCATGGTCCACTTGGACTGATTAATGCTAAAGACAAGAATGGAAACTTACTTATTTCAGGAAGAAAGATGACAGGAGTAACTGATAAACAAGTTAAAGAACTTGGAATTGAAATGACTCCTCAGCATCCAGAAACTGAGTTAAGGAAAGCAGGGGTTACATTTGAGAGTAAGTCAAAATTTAATGATCTTTTTGCAAATCATGTTGCTGTTGATGATGAAAGACGTTTTGTAACTGGTCAAAATCAGAATGCAGGACATGAAACTGCTCAAATGATGATGTCAATATTAGTCGGGGAGATCTAAATGAATAAATTTTTAGTAGTTTTAATTACGATCTTTGGTTTTCAATTTTTAATCATAGGTCTCATGTGGATTGTGTCACCTTACAATGCTGCTGCAACATTTGGGATTTTTTCACTTTCTGAAGGCATTGGTTTGAGTTCTCAATTAGGTGATACAGGATCATACTTCCTAAGTTTAGGCATTATGATGATTGCTGCAGTATATACACAGAAATCAATATGGTTTTATGCACCATCAATCATGTTATCTATAACTGCAGTTTATAGAATACTATCTTGGCTTCTTCATGATGCTGCATTTGCAACTCAATTCATAGCTGCTGAAATATTTATTGTTCTTTTACTTGTTTATACTTCTAAGAGGATTTCTAAAAATTAAATGAGAATATTAAAATACATTATTTTTGTTTTATTATTTTTAATTGTTGCTGGATTCTTTGCATTAAGAACAGAAATTGTTCAAATGACTCTTGTAGAGATGCAGGCTGAACGGATGCTTGAAAGACCGAGCCCACTTCCAGAAGAAGATTCTTTATCTGGACTACTCTGTGGATCGAGAGGGCCATTACCCTCAGCTGGCACTGCTGAAACATGTATTCTCATAAAAGCTGGTGAGAGAATTTTTATTGTTGATGCGGGAGATGGAAGCATAACAAACTTAAGAGATTGGGGAATTGATTTAGGTAAGATTGAGGCATTTTTATTAACGCACACTCACTCGGACCATTTTTCTGATTTAGCTGACTTACACTTGAATGCATGGGTAACTCAAAATCGAACAGATAAACTTAAGGTTTATGGACCAGAAGGAACGCAGAAGGTTACAGATGGATTTGAAGCAACTTACGCCCTTGATTACAAATGGAGATATGAACATCATGGTAATGATGTTGCCCCAATAGAATTTGCTGGCTTTGACACTCACATAATTGATATAGAAAGTTCAATTGTCATTGAGGATGATGATTTAAGAGTAACAGCTTTTTTAGTTGATCATGACCCTGTTAAACCATCTATAGGATACAGATTTGATTATAAAGGTCGATCCATCACAATAAGTGGTGATACATCTTATAGTGAAAATGTAATTAAACATGCAGATAAAACTGATCTATTGTTTCATGAGGCACTCTCTTACAGACTTAATAAAGCCGGCGCTACCGCCGCGTATAAAGTCGATGAAACAGGTAACATATCCACCGTACTCATTGATGTACTTGATTATCATACATCTCCAACGCAAGCAGCTAAGGCTGCTCAATTAGCGAAAGCAAAACATCTCATTTTTTATCATCTCATCCCATATCCAGAAGGATTAGTTGCTAAAATGTTATTCTTTGATGGTGTAAATGATATTTATAAAAATTGGACTATTGGTCGAGATGGAGTAATGGGTATTCTTCCCTTAAATTCAGACAAAGTTAAAATAACCTATATAGATTAATGTTAAAAAAAATCTTTTTTGGCTTTGTATTATTAATTCTTCTTGCAATTACACTATGGATTAATCGAGTTGAAGTTGTGGTATGGGCAATTCCAAAGATTATAAAATTCACACAACCAGTAGCAGAATATAAAGAAGTAGTATGGCCTGAAGGTCCATCAGACCCTGAATTACCACTGAAAGAGAGAAAACCAAACATTATTCTCATTCTAGCTGATGATCTGGGATTCAATGATGTTTCTCTATACAATGGAGGGGCTGGAGATGGGACTCTAATGACTCCGAACATTGACAGAATTGGCAAAGAAGGTGTTCGTTTCAATAATGGTTATGCAGCTAGTGCAAGCTGTTCGCCATCACGGGCATCTCTAATGACAGGGCGATATGCAACAAGATTTGGTTACGAATTTACTCCTTTTTATTCTATTGGCCGTACAATTTTTAAATGGATGGATGAAATTGAAAATCCTCTCATAAGAACTCAATTTGCTGAGGTTTCTGAAGAAAATTTTATTGGGGATGAAGGATATGCAGGAATGCCATCTAGTGAAATTACAATTGCTGAAGTTTTAAAACAACAAGGTTATTATAATGCTCACATCGGTAAATGGCATTTAGGTGATACAAAAGGACAACTTCCAACTGACCAGGGCTTTGATGATAGCCTGCAGTTATTAAGTCCTCTCTATCTTCCTAAAGATGATCCAAATGTTATAAACGCATATACGGATGCAGGAGTTGATCGAATGATTTGGGCCGCCTCTCAGTTTTCAGTAAGGTTTAATGGAGGTGAGTCATATGAGCCTGGAGGTTATATAACTGATTTTTATACTGATGAAGCTCTTAAAGTTATTAAAAATAATAAAAATAGACCTTTCTTTCTCTATTTAGGGCACTTTGCTCCTCATAATCCTCTTCAAGCATTAAAAGAAGATTACGATCATTTTCATCATCTATCAAAAGAAGATGACCATGGACTTAGAGTTTATTCTGCAATGATTAGATCATTAGATCGTAGTGTTGGAAAAGTACTTGATGCTCTTGACGAATATAATCTTTCTGAAAATACCTTAATTATATTTTCAAGCGATAACGGAGGTGCAAATTATATTCATCTCTCTGATATTAATAAGCCTTATCGAGGTTGGAAGTTAAACCATTTTGAGGGAGGATTGCACATACCATTCATGGCAAAATGGCCTACTGAAATAAAACCAGGAACTATTTTTGATCATCCAATACATCAAAATGATATTTTTAGCACATTCGCAGCAGCAGCTGATGCATCTATTCCTAATGATAGAATTATAGATGGTAAAAATATCATACCCTTTATAAAGGAAAATAAACCTCCTCACGAAACTCTCTTTTGGAGATCAGGAAGACTTCAAACTGTTTTGCACGATGAATGGAAAATGATTGTCGATAAAAACCAAAATAAAAAATGGCTTTTTGATTTGAGCAATGACCCAACCGAGAGGAATAACTTAGTAGATCAGATGTCAGAAAAAGTAGAATTATTAGAAAAATTACTAGAAGAGCACAACAGTCAACAAGTTGAACCAAATTTTATGAGTGTTATTGCAACTCCTGTTCGTTTAGACAAACATGATGGAGAGGAATGGACAGAAGATGATGAATATACGTTTTGGGATAATTGATTTAATGAATTACCCTTGTTGAAGTGAAAAGGCGGGCTGATCATTTGTATGACAATGTACACCACCACCGGCAGCCCAGGAACTTAACATTTCTATTATGTGCACGTCACGATTAGGAAAATAACTCTCAATACGAGATTTCGCTTTAGCATCTGTAATAGGATTTCCAAAACCAGGAGCAATTACAAACCCATTTCCCACCAACCAATTCATATAATTTGTATCAAATTTTTGATTATTATATTGAACAAAGCCTTCAATAGGTTCTCTTATGACATTGAACCCTGCTTCCTCTATTATTTTTGCTGCATTATCATAAATCTTGGCATCTTTACTATTGGGTTGGCATAATGAATTAGATGTACATTGAACTACAACAACAGTTCTTGTTTCAATAAATCGAGCAATACCATCTATATGACCTTTGGTTAGATCACCATCTGGAATTCCCTCTATGAAAATTACGTTTGAAATGCCAAAATATTTCTTCAAATCGTGCTCAGCTTGCATTTTATCATAATTTATATTTCGGCTTGGATCTCCTAGTGTGCTCCAATTTAGTATGACTGTATCTAATCCATTAAATTCTAAGTTGCCTCGTTCATGTACTATATCCACATAATCTACAGGCATATCAAGAATTCTTCCTACTTCATCAGGGACTAAATTATCTAAATTAAAAGGAACATCCGATCCAAAAGCTCCACCCCATGCATCGAAATTCCAATTCTGAATTCTTAACTCATTATTCTCTAAAATGTAAACAGGTCCATTGTCCCTCATCCATGCGTTATCATTAGGTACTTCATGCCAATTAATATTATTATTAGGGTCTGCGCCAATATCACTTATTGCTTTGCGTGCATCGTCATAAATTTTTTCTGTGCCATATAGAATATGAAGTTTTTCATAGCGAGAAATAATTTCAGACATCTTTGCAAAAGTAGGTTCATAAGCCTTTTCCCAATGACCAGGCCATTGAATCCAAATTGCTTCTTGTGGCTCCCACTCAGCTGGAACGCGCTTCAAAGAATTATTAGTTTCAGTTGAATGCACATTTATACCCAATGTTAAAAATAGAAATAATGTTATAAAAATACAAATTTTACTTTTCAATTTTTTATTGTCTTAAATTTTTGCCTGACTCATCATAACAAGGTTTATCAATAATTGAAGCGTTATAAAAATCTCCATTAATCTCTACTTGTAAGACTTCTTTAGTTTTCAACAAATCATTATTCAAATATGCAAAAGCAATACTTTTTTGTACATAGTGACCGAAGCCTCCAGAAGTTACATATCCAATACAAATATCATTCTGCATAACAGCTTCATTGTTAGTCACATCAATGTCATCAGTTTCAATTACTAAAGAAAATAACCTGTGATTACTATCATCTTTATCTGCAGCATCCTTGCCAATAAAATCTTTATCCCAATTTATGAATGAAGAAAGGCCTGTCTCTTTTGGAGTAAAATCAGATCTAAAATCAAGTGTCCATGCGCCCCAGTTTTTTTCAAGCCTCATTGACATTAAAGCTCTTCCTCCAAAAGGTTTTATGTTGAATTGTTTCCCTGCTTCTTCAATGGCCTCGTACAACTTGAGCTGATAGTGTGGTGCTACATACATTTCATATCCCAGTTCTCCAGAGAATGACAATCTATTGACTAACGCGGGAACACCAGCAACAAACATTTGTCTTGAGTCTCTAAATTTAAATGACTCATTTGAAACATCTTCTCTAACTAATAATTGCAGTAAATCTCTTGATTTTGGACCTGAGATAGCAAGGCCATGATAATCGTCAGATCTATTTGTATAATCTACTTCATATTGATCTAAATGTTGTTCAAACCATCGTCGATGTGCTTCCTGTGCAGCACCAGAGCCATAAACCATAAAATGATCTTCACTAAGGCATGAAACAGTAAGGTCTCCATATAATTTACCTTTTTTAGATAGCATTGGACTTAAAGCTATACGCCCTACTTTTGGTATTCTGCCTGCCAAAATATAGTCTAAAAATTTTCTTGAATCTTTACCCTTAAATTCATGTTTAGAAAAATTAGCTATTTCTGTTACTCCAACATTTTCTCTTACATTCTTAACTTCATTTGAAACATAATTATGGGAACGAGAACGTTTAATGGTTGGATCCTCATATGCATCTTCAGGATTATCGGCAAACCAAAGAACATTTTCGAGTCCAAAGCTGTCACCCATAACTGCTCCCATGTTAATGAAACGATCATATAAAGCTGTCGTCTTTTGTTTTCTCCCTTTTGGCAACGTTTCATTTGGAAATGTCATAATGAATCTTCGTTCATAATTTTCAGATGATTTAACTGTTCCATAGTGTGGAGAGGCATAATCACCAAACCGTGCAACATCCATTGCCCAAACATCTATAGAAGGCTCGCCATCAATAATCCATTCTGCAATACATTTACCCACACCTCCTCCTTGACAGAATCCAGCCATAACACCAACTGCTACCCAATAATTTTTCATACCTGGAACTGGCCCAATCAGAGGGCTCCCATCAGGGCCAAATGTAAAAGGACCATTAATAATGTTTTTAATTCCTGCTTTTTCCAAAGCTGGCATCCTCTCAAAACCAATGGCCAATCGATCTTGAATATTTTCTAGCTTCGGTTCTAACAACTCATGTCCAAAATCTAGGGGTGTCCCCTCTACTTTCCACGGTGTTGACTTAGGTTCATATGTTCCAAGCAACATGCCTTGGCCTTCTTGCCTAAAATAAATATTGCCATCAAAATCAGTTCCAATTGGCAGTCTTGATCCCTTCGGCATTGCAGCTATTTCTGGAATTGTATCAGTAATTAAATAGTGATGTTCCATTGGTTGTACAGGCAAATTTAATCCTGCAAGTTTTCCAACTTCTCTTGCCCATAGCCCTCCAGCATTAATTACAATTTCTGCATGAATATTTCCCTTATCAGTGAATACATCCCAGGTCCCGTCCTCTCTTTGCTTGGTATCCTTGACCTCAGTATTTGTATGGTAACTGGCACCGTGAACTTTTGCAGATTTTGCAAATGCATATGTAACACCCGATGGATCTACTTCTCCATCGATTGGGTCCCATAAAGCTGATATATATTTCTTTGGATCAATAAGAGGATTTTTTTTTGCAACCTCTTCTAATGAAATAAACTCTTGATCAAGGCCCATATATCTAGCTTTGGTTCTTTCTCTTTTCAGATAATCAGACCAAACTTCATTTGAAGCCAAATAAAATCCTCCACTTGGTTTAAAGCCAACTGAATGACCTGATGTTTCTTCAATTTCTTTATACAAGTTTATTGTATAGGCCATCAGTCTGGATATGTTCGGATCTGAAGAAATGACATGAACGTTTCCTGCGGCATGCCAAGAAGATCCTGCTGTTAATTCTTTTCGTTCTAGAAGAACGCAGTCCTTCATCCCAAACTTTGCTAAATGAAAAAGAATGGAGCATCCTACAACTCCCCCACCAATAACAACAACTTTAGCGTGAGTTTGCATTCTTAAGGTGTAAATTCTTTATTTACCTGCTTAAGAGTTTCATCTGTTCCATGGTGAAAATGTTTTCTCATATCTGGCATATATTTCATCGAAATTGGCTTATTACCAATTGCAACTGACATCTCTCTCACGTGATGTGCTTCGGCGCCACAACAAATTCCAATGAAGTTAATATTTTTTTCCATACAGTCTGTTGCAAATTTAGCCATTTCAAAACGATTACAAAAAAGATTATCCAAGGCTACAGGAAATGCATTATCTCCAGGAATACAATCACACCCATCATCTGAGATATTTAAAAAACCAGGTTCCTTTTCTGTAGTTCGATAAGGCACTGGTAATCCCGCAACATGGCAAGAAACTTTATCTCTTATTTTTTCTAGAAGTTTCATGGTCATGTCCGGTCCCCTATAACAGTTTAAGCCAACCACATCTGCCCCTAAGTCTTCCATCATCTTACAGGCATCTTCAGGGGTATGTCCTTCTCTTGTTTTATCTCCCCTTGGGATCGCAAAATTTGCAACTGCAATCATACCTTCATCTTTAATTGCTTTTAGTGCAATTTTCATTTCCTCAGTCCAGTTAATTGTCTCAGCGACAATGAAATCAACCCCCGCCTCCTTTGCCCACGCCACTTGTTCCTCATACATTTTCTGACATTGAATAAGAGATTGTTTATCATTTGGATCATAAATATTTGTATTTGCAACGTCTCCACAAACCATTAGATCTAAATCTTTGTATTCGTTTGCTGCATCTTTTGCTATTTGAAGAGCATTTTTTTGCAGAGACTCGAGCAAATGCTCTTTTCCTATAATTCTTAATTTCTCTCTATGACCATAATATGTAAACGCCTGAACAACATCTGATCCTGCTCTAATAAATTCTCTATGTAATTGAGTTACAACTTCTGGGTGTTCTAAAACAACTTCAGGAACAAACCCTCCAGCAGATAGATAACCTCTCCTTTCCATTGCAAAAAGGTAGCCTTCAGCACATATAACGGGGCCTTCATTCAGCCTTTCAATTAAATCTTTCTTCATAATTTTACTAATTGAATAGTTTAATTAATTCCCTAAAAAATCATCATGTCAATAAGAAATGAATTAACTAGATTGATTTTCTAAATTCAAATAAACAAGTATTTAAAAAATAATCATTTCTTTTACTCTGACTAGAAATGAGCCATAATTAATTTAGAAAGTTTAGGATAAAACATTTTGAAAAAATACTCAGTTTTCAGTCTCATCAGAAATGCCTTAAGCAACCATCAAGAATGGGATGTTGCTTGGAGAGATCCTGAACCAAAAAAAGAATATGAAGCAGTTATCATTGGTGGTGGTGGTCATGGATTAGCAACTGCTTATTATTTAGCAAAATACTATGATCTAAAAAATATCGCTATCCTTGAAAAAGGTTGGATTGGAGGAGGAAACATTGGCAGAAATACCACGATTTTAAGATCCAATTATATGCATGATGCAAATAATTTGTTCTATGAACAAGGAATGCAAATGTGGAAAGACCTAAGTCAGGAATTAAATTATAATGTAATGTACTCGCCTAGAGGAATACTAAATCTTGCTCACTCAGATGCTCAATTAAACGCTTACGCCAGAAGAGGAAATTCAATGAGGTTGAATGGAATTGATGCAGCGCTTCTTGGAAGAGAAGAGGTAAGAAAGATGATTCCATTTGCAGATTTTACTGAGAATGCTCGATTTCCAATTTTTGGCGGACTCCTTCAACCAATTGGTGGAACGGCAAGGCATGATGCAGTTGCATGGGGATACGCAAGAGCAGCTGATGACATGGGAGTAGACATAATACAACATTGTGAAGTAAATGGCTTTGATATCGAGAATGGTAAAGTCATTGGAGTGCAAACATCAAAAGGCAATATCAAAACAAATAAAGTTGGACTTTGTGTTGCAGGGAGTACTTCCATACTAGCTGAAAAATTAAATATAACTCTTCCAATTGAAGCTCATGTTTTACAGGCCTGTGTTTCAGAACCAGTGAAACCTTTGCTTGATGGAGTAGTAACATTTGGCGCTGGTCATTTTTATTGCAGTCAATCTGATAAAGGTGAAATGGTTATGGGTGGAGATTTAGATGGATATAATAGTTACGCCCAAAGAGGAAATTTGCCTACGATTCAACATGTACTAACTGAAGGTGTTGCACTTTTTCCTAATTTGAGTCGATTGAAAATACTACGAACATGGGGTGGGATTATGGATATGTCGATGGACGGTTCTCCTATAATTGACAAAACTCATATTGAGGGTGTCTACTTAAATTGTGGTTGGTGCTATGGTGGCTTCAAAGCAACTCCTGTATCAGGATTAACTTTTGCTCATACGATTGCTTGCAATGAACCTCATGAATTAAATATTCCATTTAAATTAGATAGATTCCATACAGGACACTTAATTGACGAAAAAGGACTCGGAACAAAAACCTGGATTAGTTAATTATGCTTGAAATAAAATGTCCATATTGTGGGAATAGATCCCAAAATGAATTTGCCTACGGTGGTGACGCAACGGTAAAAAGACCAGAATTAAACACTGAAGTTTCCGATCAAGATTGGGACAATTTCGTTTATTATCGTAAGAACCCAAGAGGCAATCATTTAGAACTATGGCATCATATCTCAGGATGTCGTCAATGGTTTAAAGTCCTGCGAAACACAGCTACTCACGATATTATTCAAACGATGGAAATGAAAGAAAACCCCTAAAGTGTCTCAAGAATTTAGAATAACATCTGGCGGTCTTATTGATAGAAGTAAAGAAATCAGCTTTATATTTAATGGAAAAAAATATAACGGCTATAAAGGCGACACTTTAGCTTCAGCTTTACTGGCAAATGGTGTTCATCTCATTGGGAGAAGTTTTAAATATCACAGACCAAGAGGTATTATTGCTGCAGGCGTTGAAGATGCAAATGGAAAAGTTCAGTTATATAAAGACAATATTACAGAACCAAATGTTAATGTTACTGAAGTAGAATTAGTAGAAGGCTTAAGAATTGAAAGCCAAAATTGTTGGCCGTCAGTAAACTTTGATGTTGGAGGGATAAATAATTTCTTAAACCGTTTTTTCCCTGCTGGTTTTTATTATAAGACATTTATGTGGCCAAAAAGTTTTTGGTACCATGTGTACGAACCCTTTATAAGAAAAGCTGCAGGAATGGGAAAGGCATCTTTGGATCCTGACCCTGATCGATACGAACATCAGTACGAACATTGTGATATTCTAGTGGTTGGATCAGGGCCTTCTGGTATTGCAAGCGCTCTATCTGCTGCAAAAAATGGAGCAAGCGTCATTCTTGCTGAAGATAAAGCTAGGTTTGGTGGATCTTTACTGACTGATAATGTAACCATTGGTAATAAGAATGGAGATGAGTGGGTTGAAGACTCTATTACTGAGTTAAAATCAATGCCAAACGTAATTGTTAAAAAACGTTCTCAAGTTTTTGGCTACTACGATCATAATATGCTCGTTATGTTTGAGAGATGTAAAGATCATCTAAATGACCCTGAAGCTTATACTCCTCGTCAAAGACTTTGGTACATAAGAGCTAAACATGTTTTGATATCTACTGGCTCAATTGAAAGACCTCTTATATTCGCTAATAATGACAGACCCGGCATCATGTTAGCAACTTCTGCTCGAGAGTATTTAAAGGTGTATGGAGTTCTACCAGGAAAAAATCCGATTATTTTTACAAATAATGATACAGCCTATGAAACAGCTATTGAGTTTAAAGCTTATGGAATAGATACAATTATTTTAGATACTAGGAAATCGTCTGATGCTGGAGTAGTCCAAGAAGCTAAAAATTTAGGAATAGAAATAAAATTTAATCATGGGATTGCAAACACCGCTGGGTATAAAAAAGTTAAATCAGCTACTATCGGTGAACTTACTGAGTCTAGAGATGGCTATAAAAACTTTACGACAATACCGTGTGACTCTATTTTTGTATCCGGCAATTGGACACCTACTGTTCATCTTGCATCTCAATCAGGAAATAAGCTCAAATACGAAAGTGAAACAGATACATTTTTACCAGACCAGTCAAGACAGAAAGAAACCGTAACTGGCTCAGCTAATGGTTTATTTACTTTAAAAGAAAGTCTAGCTGATGGTTTTAATAAGGGATATCAGATTTCAGATGAAATCACAAAAAATGGAAGAGAAACTTCTGTACCAATATCAGATGAAAAAGATTTTGGTTCTCACGATAAATTCTGGTGTATGCCAATCCCAGATAACAAACACTACAAAAGGTTTGTTGATTTTCAAAATGATGTTGCTGTTTCAGATATTCAATTAGCAGTAAGAGAAGGCTTTAGGTCGATTGAGCATGTGAAAAGATACACTACCCTTGGAATGGCTACAGACCAAGGAAAGACAAGCAATTTAAATGGCTTGCAACTTGTATCAGACCTAGAAAAGAAAATTGTCCCAGAAGTTGGCCACACAACTTTTAGACCACCTTATACATCTGTAACTATTGGAACTATTATTGGTCGTGAAGTTGGGAAAAATTATCGTGCAACAAGAAAATCTCCAATCCATGAATGGCATGAAAAGAATAAAGCTGTGTTTGTTGACGCAGGACTTTGGCTACGCCCAAGATATTATAAACGAGGAAATGAAACTCTCCAAGAAGCTGCGAAGAGAGAAGCCCTTAATGTAAGACAAAATGTTGGCATCTGTGATGTTACATCGCTTGGAAAGATTGATATTAAAGGAAAAGACTCTGCTGAATTCCTCAATCGAGTATACACAAACGCCTTTCTAAAATTACCTATTGGCAAAGCACGATATGGCGTAATGTTAAGAGAAGATGGAATGGTTTTTGATGATGGAACTACAACACGAATAGCTGAAAATCATTTTCATATGACGACCACAACAGCACAAGCTGCAAATGTTCTGTCACATCTTGAATATTACCTTCAAGTTGTCTGGCCAGAGCTAGATGTCAATGTTTTATCAACCACTGAACAATGGGCTGGTGCAGCAATTGCGGGTCCAAAGTCTAGAGATTTGTTACAAAGACTATTTCCTCATGATGATATAAGTAATGAAGGCTTTCCATTTATGGGTTTTAAAGAATTAAAATTTAAAGATACAACTGCTCGGGTTTTTAGAATCTCTTTTTCAGGTGAATTGGCTTTCGAAGTAAATGTAATGTCTGATTACGGTCAGGAAATGTGGGAAGAAATTATATCTTTGGGTAAAGATTTTGACATCCAACCTTACGGTACAGAAGCGCTTTCTACATTGAGAATTGAAATGGGCCATGTAGCCGGTTCTGAAATCGATGGACGAACAATTGCATATGATCTTTCTCTTGAAGGAATGCTTAGTCAGAAAAAAGATTTTATTGGGAAGAGATCTTTAACTAGAAAAGCATTTACAGAGAATGATAGAGAGAAAATAGTTGGAGTGGTTCCAATTGACAAAAAAACATCAATTCCTGAAGGTTCTTATTTAGTAGAAAATGAGAAAGCTAAATTTCCAAATCCAAAACTGGGTCATGTATCTGCTTCTTGTTGGAGCGTAGAATATGATAATCCTTTTTCATTAGCGATTATTAAAGATGGTACGAATAAGAAAGGTGAAAAACTTTTTGCAGTGTCACCTCTAAACAATATGATAATTCCTGTAGAAATTGTATCTCAACATTATGTAGACCCTGAAGGAAAAAGAGTGCGCTCATGACTAGAGTTTCACCATTATCAAATTCACACGAATTAGGATTGCACGGTAATCATAAAAATAAAGATAAAGCTGATTTATTAATCATTAGAGAAATTAAAAATATAAAAATTTACCAGATATCTAAATATAAAAATGGAGATGTAGATACAAAAAACATTTCACTAAATGGATATAATTTTCCAACTAATGCTGGATTGTCATCAGGTGATGAAAATATAAGAATTCAATGGCATGCACCTAATGTATGGATGGTGCTATCTAATGATGAGAATATTTTTCAAGAAATTCAAAAACAATGCTCAGAATTTGATTTTGCGATTACTGATCTTTCACATTCCAGAGCAATAATTGAAATCAAAGGAAACGATGCTCTTAATGTTATAAAAAAAGGATCTCCCCTTAATCTAAATAATTTTGGAAAAAATAATTGTGCAAATTCAGTTTATCATGGCATCACAATATCTTTAGATATGGTTAATGATAATCCTCTAACACTAAATATAATGGCACTAAGGAGTTTCGCTGGTTCATTTCATCATGCTATCACTGATGCTTCCCTAGAATTTGGGTTTAAAGCCATTTAAAATCAATCCATGAGATTTGAAAATATCATTTTGAACATATTAAGAGTTTTACCAAAATCATTACTTCGAATGATAGCTGGACCTCCTAAGATCATTGATGGCAATAAATTAGATTTAAATATTCAGGTAGTAGAGAAGTTATCACAAAAAGATATTAAAAAACCACGCAATAGCCCTTCTGAATATCGAGAAGCAGCTGAGTTATTTGATCTAACAGGTCTACCTCGAGTTAAAAATATCACTATCAAGGACATCAAATTCGAAGGACCAACTCAAACTTTAGATGCGAGAGTCTATTATCCGAAGAAGAAAACAAATAGAGATGGCGCTATATTATTTTTTCATCAAGGTGGATTTGTAATAATGAATCACTTGACTGATGACCACTTCTGTTCACTTCTAGCAGATACATGCGATGCCAAAGTGATATCTCTAGATTACAGACTTTGCCCTGAAAATGATTTTCCATCTCCAATTGAAGACTGTCTATTTTTATGGGAATATGTTCAAAATAATTCATCTCAACTTGGTATTGATCCTAAAAAAATTGCATTGGCAGGAGATAGTGCGGGAGGATTGATCTCTACAACAATGTCCATAATTTTAAGAAATCAAGGTGGAGTTCAACCTTTAGCATTATGCATTGCCTATCCATGGGTAACTACAAGTCTAGAAGATCAGCCCTCAATTGAGAGTTGCGCTGATACATTTCCAATGACTACTGAGACAGTAAAATTTTTTAATAGAACAGTTTTTCCAGATGGTAAGAACTTAAACCACCCTTGGGCTAATCCACTAAATGAAAAAGACCTCTCAAATTTACCGCCAACATTAATTGCTATTGCGGGGTTCGATCCAATTAGAGATCAAGGAAAAATTTATGCAAAAAAATTAATAGCAGCAGGAAATGATGTAAAACAATATTATTTCAGTGACTTACCTCATAGTTTTTTAATTTTAGGACGGATAAGTCGTAGTGCAAGAAACGCTTGTAAAATACTCGCCGAAGATTTAGCAGACTATTTTAAATAGCTAATCTTTATTTCCACCACCAGGAATCCAATTTGTACCAGCCAATGGTACGCGCGCCATGGCTGCAGATTCTACACTTAATGCGACTAAGTCTTCAGGTTCAAGATTATGCAAATTGTTTTTGCCACATGCTCTAGCAATTGTTTGCGCCTCAAGGGTCATAACCTTTAAAAAATTTGACAACTTCTTTCCTGCTTTTACAGGATCTAATTTTTTAGTTAATTCTGGATCTTGAGTAAATATACCAGCAGGATCTCTTCCTTCGTGCCAATCATCATAAGCACCTGCCGTAGTTCCCAATTTACTATACTCTTTTTCATGTTGAGGATCATTATCACCTATTGCAATCATTGCGGCTGACCCAATAGATACAGCATCAGCTCCTAATGCAAGAGCCTTAGCGACATCTGCTCCATTTCTAATGCCACCTGATATTATTAATTGAACTTGTCTATGCATATTAAGATCTTGTAATGCATCAACTGCTGGTCTGATACATGCTAGTGTGGGCTGGCCAACATTTTCAATGAATACTTCTTGAGTTGCAGCTGTACCTCCTTGCATCCCATCGATAACAACAACGTCCGCTCCTGATTTAACAGCCAGAGCAGTATCGTAATAAGGTCTTGAGCCTGCAATTTTTATAAATATAGGAACCTTCCAACCGGTAATCTCTCGTAATTCCAAAATTTTTATCTTTAAATCATCAGGGCCTGTCCAGTCTGGATGTCGTGACGCAGATCTTTGATCTACACCTTTAGGAAGTGTTCTCATTTCAGCAACTCGATCATCAATCTTCTGTCCCAAGAGCATGCCACCTCCACCGGGCTTAGCACCTTGTCCGACAACAACCTCAATTGCATCAGCTTTTCTTAGATCGTCTGGGTTCATTCCATATCTTGATGGCAATAATTGATATATTAATTTTTTAGACTGATTTCTCTCTTCAGGAGTCATGCCTCCATCTCCTGTAGTTGTTGATGTTCCACTTATACTAGCACCTCGACCTAAAGCTTCTTTTGCTGGGCCAGATAGTGCACCGAAACTCATACCAGCAATTGTAATTGGTATATCAAGCTCTAAAGGATTTTTTGCATGCCGTGTTCCCAATATAACTTTTGTATCACAAGACTCCCTATAACCTTCTAGGGGATATCTAGAAATGGAAGCGCCTAGAAAAAGCAGATCATCAAAATGAGGGAGTTTTCTTTTTGATCCACCACCTCTAATGTCATAAATTCCAGTTTCTGCAGCTCTTCTAATTTCTGAATTAGTATATTCATCAAAGAGATGGGGTATTCTTGGATATGTTTTAGTCTTATCTGTCATGTTTAGTAATTTGATATATTATCTATGTCAAAATTATACAATTTTCTCTCAGAACCAAACCTTTTAAACTCATCTGGATTGATATCCTCTATCTTACATTTAGATAATAAGTCCATAATTTTATCAGTATCCTTCTTTCGTATCTCTTTCTCTATACAATCGACCCCTAATGATTTCACTTTACCCCTAACGTAAATATCTGCTTCATATAAACTATCTCCTAATGCATCGCCGGCATCACCACATACTAATAATGAACCTGATTGTGCCATGAAAGCAGACATATGACCTACTGAACCACCTACGACAATATCTGCTCCCTTTAGAGAAATGCCACATCTAGAGCTAGCGTCACCATTTACATATAATAAACCTCCATGAGCAGATGCACCTGCCGACTGAGAAACATTTCCAGAAATGCTTACAGTGCCTGACATCATATTCTCAGCAACACCCGTTCCTGCGCTTCCGTTTATTTTAATATTTGCTTCTTTATTCATACCAGCGCAATAATAGCCGACATGACCTTCGATATTTATATTTATCTCTTGTTTAATTCCAACACATAGTGCATGACAACCTTCTGGGTTAGTAATAGTGAAATTCTGATCTTCCTGAGATATATCCAAAGACTGCAAAGTATTATTTATTTCTCTTAAACTAATTTTTTTTAAATCTAATTCCATTAATTGCCCCATGAATAGACTATTCCTGGCTCAGGCTCAAAAATCTTAGCTTCATTTATATCCGGTAAATGAGCCATCGCTTGAAACTCTGACGCTATTGCAACATAGTCTTCATTCTCAGCAACAACAGCTGGCTTACAGGCGATCTCATCTCTCAATAGTGCTATGCCATCCTTGTTACCGGCAATGAAAGTATAAAATCCATCTAAATATTTTAGACTATCTTTAAGAGTGGTTTCTAAGTCATTTCCTTTAAAAATTTTATTAGAAATATATCCAGCTGCGACTTCAGTATCATTATCAGATTTAAATTTCCCACCCTCTTTAATTAATATTCTTCGTATATTATTATGATTTGATAAAGAGCCGTTATGAACTAAGCATTCATCTTCAGCCGTAGAATATGGGTGGGATCCTTCAGTAGTTACCAAACTCTCTGTGGCCATTCTTGTATGACCAATCCCATGAGACCCGGAGAAAGAACTTAATTGAAAATTCTTTACTACATCTTTTGGATTACCTGTTTGCTTGAATATATTGATACTTTTACCGTAACCAACAATTGAGAATTCAGCAAAATTTTTCTCGAGAATTGTTAAAGCCTTTTCTGGCTCTTCAGTTGTCTCAAGAACTATATGATCAGAATGTTTATAGATTTTATGATTATCAAAATATTCTTTTGCCCTTAATCCAAAATCATTCTCGCTTAATTTGTTTAGGCATATTGAATACTTATAATAATTTTTAATTTCTTTAGAGTAGATAGCAAAACCAGCGCTATCAGGTCCACGACCTTCCATGCTATTCAGCATATCTGCAAGAAACGAACCCAATGAAAGTTCGTATTTACTATTTTTAAGATAAATTCCTACTATTCCACACATAAAGACATAAGTTAATTTTTATAAAAAAGATACAGGCACATGGCTTTGATCTGGGTACATAATTTCCTTAAAATTTTAGAAATTTTAAATAAAGATTTCGATCAAAATGTTATCGGAAAAGGATCGGGACGTCTAGTGCTAGAAAAACTGATCTAGGCATGAATTTATTTATTGTTTTTTCTATTATGAAGTCGCATAATAAACTCGTATTATGAATAAAAATCTATCTAAAATCGCCTCACAAAAAAAAATTAAATACTTCTTAATTAGTTTTGTAGATTTATTTGGTGTCTTAAGGGCAAAGCTTGTACCTGCCCAGGCTATAAATGAAATGGCAAAAAATGGAGCTGGATTTGGTGGCTTTGCAACTTATCTTGACATGACTCCTGCAGATTCAGACATGTTAGCTATCCCTGATCCAGATAGCCTTATCCAACTTCCATGGAATCCTGAAGTAGCATGGCTTGCAAGTGACTTAGTCATGGATGGAAAAACAGTGGAGCAGTGCCCAAGAGTAATATTAAAAAGACAGATAGAAAAACTAGATAAACACAGCATGGTTATGCAATCTGGGGTTGAATGTGAATTTTTTCTTCTTAATGAAGACGGATCAGAAATAAGTGATAGCAGGGACTTGGCCGCAAAACCTTGCTATGACCAATCAATGCTTATGAGAAGATATGATGTAATCAAAGAAATATGTGATTGCATGCTTAAGCTGGGCTGGAAACCATATCAGAATGATCACGAAGATGCTAATGGTCAATTTGAAATGAATTGGCATTACTCTGACTGTCTGACAACTGCTGACAGGCATGTATTTTTTAAATTTATGGTAAAGTCTATAGCTGAGAAACATGGTTTTAGAGCTACATTTATGGCCAAACCATTTCCTGAGCTTACTGGAAACGGCTGTCATGCCCATGTATCAGTTTGGGATAAAAAGAAAAAAAAGAATCTATTCATAGATAATCAAGATGAAATGGGATTGTCCAAATTAGGATATTCGTTTATCGGTGGCTTAATGAAGTCTGCAGATAGTTTTTCTGCGATATTTAATCCATCAATAAATAGCTATAGTCGAATTGGTGCTTCTAATACATTGTCAGGAGCAACATGGTCCCCAAGTACCGTAACTTATACAGGAAATAATCGTACTCATATGATTAGAATTCCTGATGTAGGAAGATTTGAAGTTAGACACGCAGATGGGTCAGTCAACCCTTACTTATTACAAGCTGGATTGTTAGCCTTGGGACTAGATGGAATAAATAACAAAAGAAAGCCAGGCAAAAGATTAGACATCAATATGTATACTGAAGGCCATAAGTTAAAAAGAGTAAAGAAATTACCTACTAATTTAAATTCAGCTATCAAACTTTTTCAAAACAATGACATCGCTAAAAAAGCCTTTACAGCTAAAGTTGTCTCAAATTTTGTTAAACTTAAAAAAAGAGAACTCAATACTTATTCTAAGCAAACTGAGGCTCATTCATACGATTGGCAAAGAAATAATTCTATTGATTGCTAACAATTATGCTCCTTCTAAATAAGAAGATCATTATTTCTGCTGGCGCTAGTGGTATTGGTTGGGCAACCGCGAAAGTACTTGATCAGAGAGGCGCTCAAGTCTTTTTGTGTGATATTAATGAGAAACGAATTCAAAAAATTAATAAGAATAAAAAAAATAAGATTAGAGCTTTCTTGTGCAATGCTGATAGTGAAAAAGACGTTGATAATCTTTTTAAACAGATAAAAAAAATAACAAAGACAATAGACTGTCTCATCAATAATGTGGGTATTGCTGGTCCTACAGGAGCAATTGAAAAATTAAATATAGAAGATTGGAATCAAACTCTTAAAACTAATGTGGTTAGTCATTTCTTATTTACTAAAAATGCAATACCTATGCTTAAAAAAAATAAAGGTGGTTCAATCATTAATATTTCTTCAACAGCTGGTGTTTTTGGTTTTCCTTGGCGATCTCCATACGCAGTAAGTAAAGCCGCTACCATGAGTTTTACAAAAACTGCAGCAATGGAGCTTGGCAAATATAAGATAAGAGTGAATGCTATTCTTCCTGGCGTTACCAAAGGATCAAGAATGAATAGGGTTATTGATGCAAAAGCAAAATATCTAAAAGTATCTAAAAAAAGTATTGAGAAAGATTTTGTATCTATGGCATCAATGAATAGCTGGATTGAAGAAGAAGATATTGGAAAATTATGCTCTTTTCTTGCTTCAGATGATAGCCATAAAATCTCTGGACAATCAATTGCTGTAGATGGAAATACTCTAAGAGCAGACTAACTTCAAATCTCTAAGTTATAAATTTCCCTCGTAAGAGCTAATGTATAAAGCTTTCATGTTATCTTCATTTAAATCTAGAGGATTTGTTGAAGTTGAGGGATCAGCTAATGCCATCTTAGATAACTTATCAAAATCAAAATTGATATTAAGGTCTTTAAGAGTATGTGGAATAGCAAGTTGCTTTCTTAAGTCTAAAATCCACTGTAAAAATCCATCAAATGACTGATTTTCTAGATCTATATATTTAGAGAGAAAAAAAATTCTTTCTTCTATTTGAGATTGATTAAACTTTACTACATATGGCATAAAAATAGCATTTGATAATCCATGGTGAACATCATTTACTGCATTAATGGGATGACTTAAAGAATGTATTGCTCCCAAACCCTTCTGAAATGCGGTCGAACCCATCATCGAACTAACCAGCATCTTTGCTCTAGCTTCAATATTTCCTGGATCATTATAAGCAGTTACTAAATTTTCTTTAATAATTTTGATTCCTTCTAATGCAATACCATGGGCCATTGGATGAAAATTATTTGAGCAATATGCTTCTAAACAGTGAGCTAACGCGTCCATGCCTGTGGCAGCTGTAAGATGTTTTGGTAGGGAGATTGTTAAAGATGGATCTAAAATCACTAGATCAGGAAGCATGGTTGGATGAAAAATAATTTTTTTGGTATAGGTTTCTTCATCAACGATAAGTGAAGCTCTTCCTGTTTCTGAGCCAGTTCCCGCAGTTGTTGGTATAGCAATAACTTTTGGTAAATTATCAATAATAGCTTTAGTCCAGTTATCTCCAATATCTTCAAAATACCAGATGTTCTCTTTTTGCTTAGACATGAAGGCAACAGCCTTTCCCGCATCAAGAGAACTTCCACCACCGATGGCTATTACTCCATCATTTTTATTCTTTAAAAAAACATTTACACCATCTCTAATATTTGTTCCTGTTGGATTACCTTTGATTTCAGAAAAAATACTATAATTCTTATTAGAATTATTAAGGCTATCAATAATTCCTTTAAATTGATCAACTTCTCTAAATTGTGGATCAGTTACAATTAGAGGATTACTAATTTTTAATTCATCGATAAATAATGAAAGCTCTTTAACTCTATCAATCCCAAACCTGATTGGCGTTGGATAATTCCAATTCGTATTTTCAAGATTAATTTTCAATTGTTACCTCATAGCCCTCTCTTCTAGGCGTATCATCTACTAATTCTTCAGGAAAACCATCGGCACGTAAATCTGTTTCACAAGCATCTTCTAATCTTTTTACAATCATTGATGACCAAGCTCTGTCTCCATATTTATCACGACCTTTTTGGAAGATTTCCGTAATTAAAGGTGAAATCTCAGTTGGAATATTCATTGACGATGCCAACTGATCAAATAAACCAACATCTTTACAAACTAAATCCATAGTAAAATTAATATTATAACTCCCATTCATAATAACCTGACTTTCAGTTTCATGGACGAATGAATTTCCAGAACTTACTTTAATTCCTTCATAAGCTTTTTGTAAATCAATGCCTGCCTTTTTACAAACCATCAGGCCTTCTCCTAACGCAGCGAGGTGTGTTGACGCTAAATAATTTGTAACAACTTTTAAAACTGAAGCTTTTCCTAATTCTCCAACATGTAAAATTTGATATCCCATTGCTTTCAAAGCTGGAAATGCTAGATCAAAAGCGGTTCTTGATCCCCCAACTAATATTGCAATATTTCCTGTAGCAGCTCTATGGCACCCACCTGAAACAGGTGCTTCACAGCAATGAACACCAATTTTTTCCATTATCGTTCCAAGACGCAGCATCTCTTTACTATCAGTGGTACTCATCTCAATCCAAACTTTTCCCTCCGACATTCCATGAACTAAGCCATTAGGTCCTTCAACCACATCTGCAACAGCTGTTGGACTTGGTAAACAAGTAATTGCAATATCAGATGCAGCAGCAAGCTCTTTTGGGGTTTCAACCCAATCTGCACCAGACTTTATTAAATCGTTAGCGTTATTTTTTTCAAGATCATGGACATAGATATTATGTCCAGCTGATATAAGACTATTAGCTAATTTATAGCCAACATTTCCTAATCCTATGAAGCCTATTCTCATAAACGTCTTTCCTTTCAATACTTATAAAGTGGGTGGAACTGGTTTTTGCCTTGTTCCAATAGCATGGAAAGCAATAGAGAAAATAATCACTAACCCTCCAAACATTGTATAGGTTGCTGGGACTTCATTGACACCAAAAAATGGTATCCAGCACCATATCACTCCTCCTACAACTTCAGTTAACGACAGCAACATAAACTCTGCAGCTGGCAAGTATTTTGAACCAATACTCAAAAGAATTAATCCAGATGCCACAAAAGAACCATGCAAAATACTTAAAAGAATATTTCTAACTGGCATAGAAAATTCTCCAACAAAAAAATAAATCATTAATACTGAAAATAATGCACAAACAACTCCTGAAATCATAATTGTTGTAAATTTTGGAGTATCAGGTTGCCATCTGAGCGTTACTGCAAAAGTTGCAAATGAAATTGAACATAATAATCCAAACGTCCAACCTAATAGAGTTCCTGATTGCCAATCGTTATAAGCCATTATGAACATTCCACCTAAAGAGATTAAACAGGCTATTAAAGTTGCTGCACGCACATACTCTCTTAAAAAAATATATGCAAAAAGCCCTGCAAATAATGGTTGAGTTCCAATCATAAATAATGTTGTAGCTGCAGAAGTATAAGTCATACCAAAAATGAAAAAGATAAAGGCAAAAGCTAA
>Ga0209036_1000177_pt1 | contig 26040 bp, 29 predicted proteins | sample MarorgKNORR_S2LV_3_FD_188222 | JGI IMG/M metagenome (GOLD analysis project Ga0209036, IMG submission 188222) | Marine microbial communities from the Southern Atlantic Ocean, analyzing organic carbon cycling - DCM_A/KNORR_S2/LV (SPAdes) (version 2) | ecosystem: Environmental > Aquatic > Marine >... | reverse complement strand
CTCTTTTAGTAATTGCGACAATGCTAGCTGTATTGGTGTCCAGTTTTTTAGTTTTTACAACACTATCAGGTAGAGCTGTAGTAGAAAATAATACTTCAAGATGGCAGAATGGGGTCCATGTTGTAATTTTTCTTGATGATAGAGTTACTACGACTGCACACAGGCAGCTACAAGAATCCCTAGAATCATATCCAGAAGTTAGGATGGTAGATTATTTTAGCAAGGCCGAAGCAACAGAAGAGTTTAAATTTTTGTTTAAAGATCAGCCAGAGTTAGTTCAAGAAGTTGATTTTGAAATTTTACCATCATCATTAAGAGTTAATTTAAATGATCCGTCTGATTATGAATTAATCATTGAAAGAATGGAGGGTAACCCAGCTGTTAAAGAAATAAGAGCCTCAGGTGAAGCTATTGATAGACTTTTAAGCTTGACTAATACGTTAGTGATTTCAGCCTCAGTTTTTGCAATTTTAATTGCATTTGCAGCTTTTATTTTGATAATAAATACATTAAGGCTTACAGCTTATGCAAAGAGAAAAGAAATAAAGATAATGAAAACTTTAGGAGCTTCTTCAACGTATATAAGACTTCCATTTATTTTTGAAGCTATATTTGAATCATTAGTAGGCACCTCAATAGCTATTGGCTTCGGCTGGGCTGTTATCCAATATTCTAAAGGCTCAGTAATTGCTGAGAGCATTTTTGATATAACTATATCTGATGCTTATTTAATAAATTTGACCTTAGGTCTCATTTTGGCTTCAGTTTTATTTGGCTTGGTAGCAAGTTTTATTGGAATTAGGAAAGCTTTAAATGAGTAAAAGAATTATTATTCTCATACTTTTTTTTTCAATATTAAGTCAATTAGTAATAGTTGATGATTTAAAGGCCAACACAGCAGAGCAAAGATTAATAGAAGTAGAAAAACAATTGCAAGCTGTTGCTAATCAAATAAAACAATATGAAGGAGAAAAAACTAATTTAGAAAAAGCTATTTTATCTAATGACAGTGCTCTTAAACAGGTAAATAGTGAACTAGCTCAAGTTCAAGCAAGGTTAGTTAAGGCAGAAGAAGCTTTAGAAGAAGCTCTAGCGGGATATGATCAGTCTCTAGAAAATTTAGCAGCAGTTCAACAAAATATTATTCAAGAACAAACAAAATTAGGAAAAATAAAAAATGAAATTACAGATGTTAAAGATGAGTTGTTTGAAACACAGAAAAATTTAAATTTAGCGAAAGAAGATCTACAAGAACAAGCTGTAGAGCTTTATATTAATGGAGTAATGAGTCCCTCTACAGCATTATTTATAGACTTAAATGAGTTATCAGACTTTTTAGCAGCGCTTGGGTATGCCTCATCAATTGTTGACTCTGCCTATGAAATTGTTGAACAATTAAATGCTTTTGAGAGGCTTGCTGAGACACAGACAGAGTTTTTAACAATACGTGAAGAAGAGCGAGAGACATCTATTACTAACTTACAAGAAGAGGAAGAAAAGAAAAATCAAATTTCTATTGAAGCAGAAGAATTTGCTGATGATGTTGAGAGGAAAAAAAATATAGTTGAATCTGAGAAAAGACAAGTTGAAAATAAAAAAGCAAGAGTATTATCAGAGAGACAAAAAGCTCAGAAATTATTGAATCAAGCTAACCAACAATTAGAAAAGTTAGATAAAGAGCATGCCGATTTAGAGAAATTAGAAGATGCAATCCAGGCTGATATTGATAGATTAATGTCTGTTGGGGGTGTTGCACCTGGCAAGCTGTCGTGGCCTATAACAGGTAGCTATGTTTCTAGTGGATATAAATGGAGGAGGCTTGGAGGTACAACAAGTTTTCATGGAGCAATAGATATTCCATCTAGTACTGGAACTCCAATTAAAGCTGCTGCAGGAGGAGTGGTAATCGTAGCTAGATATTATGGAGCAGCTGGTAGAACTGTCTTTATTGATCATGGAGGAGGAATGACAACACTCTATTTTCATATGAATAGAATCTACGTTTCTGTTGGTCAGACAGTAGTTACAGGAGACGTTATTGGAAGTGTAGGAACTACTGGTAGAACAACAGGACCACATCTCCATTTCGAAGTAAGATTAAAAAATCCTAGTTCCGTAAACTGCAGTCGTCCATATCTCGACCCTACATCAAGAGGTAGGATGAACCCATACTGTTTTCTTGATGGTTAAATTATGAAAGTTTTTGCTCAAAATTCAAAAGCTAAAAACTCTTATGAGTTTCTAGAATACTTTGAAGCTGGGATTGTTTTAACTGGCCCAGAAACAAAAAGTATACGAAACGGTGGAGTTTCAATCATTGATGCTTTTGCAATCATTGAGAATGAAGAAGCAATTCTTAGAGAAATGAATATTGAACCATATAAATATGCAGATTTAGTTGATTATGACCCAAAGACTCCAAGAAAGATGTTGTTACACAAAAAAGAAATTAAAAGATTAATAGGACTGACCTCAACAAAGGGAAATACTTTAATAGCAACAAAAGTATTTGAAAAAAATGGATTTATTAAAGTTGAAGTTGCTTTAGCAAAAGGGAAAAAAGACTACGATAAAAGAAAGAAGATAGAGGAGAAAAGGGTTTCTAAAGAGATTAGAGATTATAAATAATTTATTTATCAATCTCTTATATAAACGGTTTATTTATATACTCAATTTATTAACTCAAGGAGTAAATAAAAATGGTAAAAGATATTAATGCTGAAGAATATGAACAAATTAAAGATTCTAAAAATACAGTAGTTATTGACTTTCATGCAACTTGGTGTGGACCTTGTAAAATATTAAGCCCAATTCTTGAAGAGCTTCAAGGTGAAATGAATGATGTAGAATTTGTAAAATTAGATGTGGATCAATTTCCTGAAATTTCTGGTGCAAACCAAGTAATGGGCGTTCCAACAGTTGTCATTCTTAAAGATGGAGAAATTAAAGAAAGATTTGTTGGCGTTCAGCCAAAAGAAGTTATAAAAGAGAAAATTTTAGCTATTAGCTAATTATGCAAAAAGCTATATTAGTTCTACAAATAGTAATACTTCTCATATTTCTGATTGTTGGTTTCTACTTTATAAATGAATTAAATAAATTATCAACAGAGATTGAAAATGCACTTGTATTGATTGAAGAAATAAGAACGTATATGCCAAAAATTGAAAAAATTATTGATAACTTTAATCAATTGGAACCCCTTTTTGAAAGCCTTAATAGATTATCAGAAATTATTTCTTTATTAACAGATCCTTTAGGCTCAGAGGGATAATGATGAATAATATTAAGTTTTATAGTACTGAATGGTGTGGGGATTGTGTTAGGTCTAAGAAACTACTAGAAAAATTAGGTATCACCTATGAAGAAATCGATATTGATTTTAATAAAGAGGCATACAAAAAAGTTAGTGAATTACAAAATAGGAAACCAAGGATACCAACAATTGTATTTGATGATGGCAGTTATTTGGTAGAGCCTACTGATGTTGAGCTATTAGAAAAAATTAATAGTTATCAAAGTTAATATCAAAATATCAAACAAAATACATTGGTTAGCATAAGATAGATTAAGAGTTGAATAATGAAAATACTTATTTGTGACAAATTAGATAAAATTACGATTGAAGAATTACAAAAATTAGGTACATGCATCGACGTCTCTCAAGACAAAGATAAAAGTAAAAAAATCAAAGAAAACATTATTGATGCTGAAATTGTTCTAGTCAGAAGTGATACCCAAATTAATAAAGAATTATTAGATGTAAGCAAGAAATTAAAAATTATAGGTCGTAGCGGAGTAGGAACAGACAATATTGATATAGAGGAAGCGTCAATAAGAAATATTTATGTAACGAATACTCCTGAGGCAAATGTTATTTCAGCCGCTGAACTCACAATTGGTTTACTAATATCTGCTGCAAGAAATATAGCTGTTGCTAATAATTCAGTAAAAAACAATGAATGGGAAAGATCCGAATTTATCGGAGTTGAATTATATAAAAAGCAATTAGGACTGATTGGTTTTGGAAAAGTTGCAAAACTAGTTTCAAAAAGAATGCAAAGCTTTGATATGAAAATAGTTTTTTATGATCCATTTATAGACAGTTCAACTGAAAATGAAGAAAAAGTAGAGCTTGAAGAATTATTAAAAACTTCAGATTTTATTTCAATTCATGTTCCAAAGAATAAGGAAACAATAAATCTAGTTTCTAAAGAAAAATTATCCATTGCTAAAGAAGGTTCAATAATTATTAATACATCTAGAGGGGGATTAATTGATGAACAAGAGGTATTTAATTTAGTAAATGAAAATAAATTATATTCCGCAGGTTTTGATGTATATGAAAAAGAACCTCCTGAAATGAATGAAGAGAAAAACAGAAGTAAAGTAATTACCCTTCCTCATCTGGGAGCATCGACTAAAGAAGCTCAAGCTAGAGCTGGCCAACAACTTGTGGAGAATATTAAAAATATTTTGAATGAAGATTTGAGTTCAGTAGTAAATAAAAATTTAAAATAACTGTTGTCTTACTTCAACGAAAGCACCATAATTAATATACGATTTAGTTGTTTGCTGGCACCAAATATATAATTTTTGAATCGTAAAAAAAACTCTTGTTTATATTCAACTTCTATTCCATAATGTACATATGTTAAATAACAAAATTAGTGATTATAAGACTATAAATAACGTTATAGCTATCTTTAGTGGGTTGACAGCCATCATTTTGGTTTTAGCTCCTAATACAGTAGCAAACGTTTTTAATGTTAATTATCTATCTCAAGCTGATGGTTCTTGGGTTAATTCAACAAGAGTAGTTGCAATAGTATGTGTCTCTCTTTCACTATTGGCAAGCTGGGCTAGATATATTGATGAAATTTATGCTCAAAAAGTAATTATGAGATTCTACTCAATAATGTTCCTAGGATTTGCTTTAAGCAATTTTCTTGGAGGTGTTGAGGCAAGTGTCCCAGTTCACTCAGTTAGTGTTGCATTTATTGCGGTTTTATTTGTAACTTCATGGATGTGTTGGAGTAATAGTCGTGGAATAGAACCAAATACAAAATCTATAAACACTACAAGTACTGTTTCATTAATTAACAATACTCAAGAAGATCTAGACGCTTTAGAAGCAAATAGTTAAAAATACTTATTTAAAATTATCAACAGATTCGTACAAGTAAGTAATTCTTTCATATATTGGCCATCCATTTGGTATACACCCACCAGTGGTTTTTGACTGTTGCATCATTAATGGCGCAAGAGCATTTTGTGATGGACAGTCAGTATGTCCCCAGCCAAACATATGTCCTACTTCATGATTTATCAGATAGAGTCTATAAGTAGCTATATCAAGTCCAAAATCTTTCGCACCAGCAAGCCATCTAAAGTAGTTGTAGATTATTTGATTTCCATTTCGACATGAGTAAATACCATTTGTTTGTAAAGGAAAACACATCTCATCAACAGTATCTGGGTTAGCAAGGAAAATATGAAAGTCGGCATCATAATAATTAACAACTTGAAACTCTTTTCCAACTATTGTTGTCCATCCACGCTTATCATTTAATATTGAAGTAATAAAGTTTGAGAGACAATAAGCATCGATTGGTAAGCTTGATTCAACTGATAGAGAAAAATTAATCTTCTCTTCGTTGTAAACATTAGCTCCAAGCACATTAATCCATTGATTATCTGTCTCATTAATATTTTCGATGACACAACCTTGTTCAAGGCTTATCCCGGGAATTATCTTACTTAGAATCGTTTGTTCTTCAGTTGAATAAATTGAGATCTTTGATGTATAAATATCAACACCGTCACTATCAGGTAGTTTAAAGTTGATATTTGTTTGCATTTCTTCTTCGTAACTGTCTTGCAAAGATGGAACAGTTGTTGTTGTAATGTTGGTAATTACTTTTTCATTGTCAGGAATATCCACTGAGTTATCTACTGCAATAATCTCTTCATTATTATTGATTATTGTATTTCCTGAGATATTTAGCTTTTCGGACAGCACAAATATAGAAAGAAATGTAAATATTAAAATATTAAAAAGTAATAATGTTTTTCTTTTTTCCACTAAAACTATGTTAGAGATTCTTAATTATTCATCAATATTTTTTTTATAGCCTAATTTATCAATGAATTCTTCTGGTTCTAGCCCTAGGCCATCAGCTACTCTATTGATGTAATTAAAATAAGAGACAACTTGGACTATTTCTGAAATTTCTGATTCAGTAAAATCAAAAGCTTTTAGTGATTCGATATCTTTTTTATTCATTTTTCCTGGTGTCATTGTTAATTTTTCTGCAAACTTGCATAACTCCATATGTTTTTCAGATAATGAACTATTTTTCCAATCATTAGCTACATCGTCTATGAGTTTTTGATCTTTTGTCTCCGACCGGAGATCATATAGGTGTGCAGTTATTCAGTATTCACATTCATTGGAAATAGAAGTTACTACAGCTAGCAACTCTCTGTCAAACCTAGTCAATTTTGAATTACCAAACATAGTTGAGCCGTACAACCTCATTGAGTCTTGAAGTATTTGAGGTGTTTGAGATTGGATACTTAGAATTTTCCAAATCCTTCCAGCTCTCCGCATTCCTTTTTCATATTCTTTTTTTAAGAGACCAGAAGACTCTTCAAAGTTAAAGATTTTTATAAAAGCCATATTTAATTATTTTTGCTTAAAATTAATAATATGCAACTAACTTTGGAATTAAAAAAGGCTATTGAAAATAATGCATTTTGTTCAATCGCTACATATTTAGAAAATAATGAAATTCAAAATCATTTAATGTGGATAGATTATAAAGATGATTTTTTGCTTATCAATACAGAAAAAGGAAGAAAAAAAACTTCAAATATTAGAAACAATAATTTAATTACATTAGTAATTTTTGAACCATCTGCAATGTATTCAAGTTGGGAAGCCAGGGGAAAAGTGATTGAGATTATTGAAGATGAGAGTGCAAATCAACATATAGATAAGCTATCTCGAAGATATACCAGCCATCCATATGCAAGAGAAGATGATGTTTCTTGGGATGAGGCAGGAATTAAAGATAGAGAGTTGTGGGTTATAGAAGTGAGTAAATTAAATTCTATGATCCGGCCTCAAGCCAAATCAGATCCTGAGTGAAATTTTAAATAAGGATTTTCGTCAAAGTTACTTTTATCTTCTTCATTTAAATTATTTTTAATTAATTCTTCAGCATCAAAAGTTAAATTACCTCCTCTGCTTTCTAAGTGTCCAGTTTTTCTAAATATCTTTTCTGGAATTTTTTTGATAAACTTTTTTACATTTTCTTCAGAGATTCTCAACTCTTTAGCTAAAGAAAGCTCTACTTTAATTGATTCTGGTAGCACATTACATGAAAAAATATACAGTGATGAAAACATAGCCCAGTCAATTTCACTAGCTCTTCTTCCTTTTTCAAATACAGAGAAATCATAATTTGGAAAGTAGTTATATGGTGAATAATTAAAACTAGTTTTATCATTTAGCTGTTTAAACAAATACCTATCTAAAAGTTTTAAATCTAGTAATGGTAAAGAGGTTTCAAGCTTATCTTTAGATAGCGCCATCTCATCCTCTACATTTTTAATATTAATTTCATTAATTAAAATTTTTCCAAAATAGTTTTCAATAACTACCTTAATTTCAGTATTCTTAGGCACAAAAATTAAACCATCATTGTCATTAGAGTCTAAAATAACCTCAAGAACAGTGTTTAATTCAAAAGTATTTTCACTTGTTTTCATATCTTATTTTTTGTCTTGGTTAATAAATATTGTAAGACCATAATAGTTATATGGGGGTGAACTGGCTTCGACTTTGAAGTGAGTCTCTCAGTAGCGAGTCGAGGGACCTAGGGCCTCGTTAAAAACGTAGGAAAAAAAATATAACTGCCAAACCTAAATTGGCTATAGCCGCTTAATTGCGACTCGTCGACTATCGGGGTTCCCACCTCGGATAGTATCGGCGTTGAAATGTGGGATGCGAAGTTAGGCTACCGACTAACTTTTAAGTTTTAAGGTAGAAACTATTGAGATATAGGTTCTGGTGACTATCTCAATAGTATTACACCAGATGCACTCGGAGAAGCTGTTTGATAGCTTAAAAGGACCGGGGTTCGACTCCCCGCACCTCCACCAATATGGCTAATAATAATTATGATTTTCTGATTGTTGGAGGAGGGATAGTAGGCTTCTCGACAGCTGTACAGCTTCAAAAATCAGGTAAAAGTGTTTTAGTATTAGAGAAAGAAAAAACTCCTGGTAGCCATCAGTCTGGAAGAAATTCAGGTGTTATCCATTCAGGGATTTACTATAAACCTAATTCATTTAAATCACAGCTATCAATAAGGGGTAGAGAATTACTAATTGAGTTTCTTAAAATAAAAAACATTCCTTTCCGACTAGAGGGGAAAGTTGTAGTTGATAAAAATATTAAAAAGATAGAGAATCTTTTAAATAGAAGTAAAGATTTGAACATGGAAGGTGTAAAAATATTAACAAGTGATCAACTTTTAGAAAAAGAACCTAATTCAGTGATTAAACAGGGATTATTTGTGCCTCAAGCAGGAGTAGTGAATTATAGAAAAGTAACAGAAGCATTGGCAGAAGAACTCAAAAGCCATGGAGGAGAAGTTGAATATTTTGAAGAGGTAGTATCTATAGAATCTATAAAGGGCGGGAAAGTTCTCAGTACTAAGAAAAATAAATTCTTTGGGAGTTATTTAATAAATTGTGGAGGGCTTTATTCAGATAAACTAGCTAAGTTAGATGGTTTAGATCCTAGTGTTCGGATTATTCCTTTTAGAGGAGAGTATTACACCCTTAATAAATCCAAAAGCTCACTTGTGAACAATATGATATATCCAATTGCGGATCCAGACCTTCCTTTTTTAGGTATCCACCTAACAAAAAATATTGATGGTGAGATTGAAGCTGGTCCGAACGCGGTATTTGCTTTCGCAAAAGAGGGATATAAGTGGACAAATATCAATCTTAAAGAGACTTATGGTAGTTTGTCATATGGCGGAATGCTGAAGTTAGGAAAAAAATATTTCAAGACAGGAATAAAGGAAATGTATAGATCATTAAATAAAAAAGCTTTCGTGAATGAAATTAATAAGTTAGTACCGGGAGTAAATAAAAAAGACATAAAAGTTAGAGAAGCAGGTGTTAGAGCTCAAGCTGTAGATAAAGATGGTAAATTGGTTGATGATTTTATGTTTCAAGAAGGCTTAAATTCATTACACGTTTTGAATGCACCTAGCCCAGCAGCAACAGCATGCTTAGCAATCGGAGAGCATATAGCTTCTAAAGTATTGAGATAAGTATATTATCTGTTGCCTGTTTGGACGTCCCAAAGATTTGAGTACACTTTTCCGATTGTAACAAGTTCATCATGTGTCCCATTTTCAACAATTTTCCCATCTTCTAGAACGTATATTTTGTCGGCATTTCTTATTGTTGAAAGACGATGTGCAATTGCTATAACTGTTCTCCCTTCTTTAAGGGTATCTAGAGAACGCTGGATTGCAGCTTCTGTTTCATTATCAACTGCTGAGGTAGCTTCATCTAAAATTAATATTTCAGGATTCTTTAAAATGGCTCTTGCAATAGATATCCTTTGTCGTTGACCTCCTGAAAGTTTTTGTCCTCTTTCTCCAACAATTGTATGTTCTTTATTTGGAAGTTGATTTATAAAATCATCAGACTCGGATAGCCTTGCAGCTTCCCAGATTTCATCTTCAGATGCATCTAGATTTCCATATGCAATATTTTCAAATACAGATCCTTCAAAAAGAAATATATCCTGGCTAACCAACGCAATATTGCTTCTTAGGCTTGTAAGGTCTAAATCTTTTATGTTTATATTGTCAAATTTTATATCTCCTTCAGTCACATCATAAAGTCTTAAAATAAGCTTAATCATTGTCGATTTGCCGGAACCTGTGCTTCCAACAATCGCTACTGTTTGGCCTTTATTAATTTCTACTGAAACATTATTTAAAACAGAAAACCCCTCAACGTAAGAAAAATTTACATCATTGAATACTATAGAATTTTCAAAATTCTTTAATTCACTGTTGCCATTGGTTATTGTTGGCCTGGTATCTTTTAGCGTAGTAATTCTTTTAAATGATGCCATAGCTCGTTGATATAAATCAAAAGTATCACCAAGTTCCGTTAATGGCCAAAGTAATCTTTGAGTTATAAAGAGGAGAACTGAATACATAGCTACTTTTATTTGACCATCTAAAGCCATAAATCCTCCTATTAACAAGGTTGCTGTAAATCCAAATAAAATAGCAATTCTAATTATTGGAATAAATGCAGCAGAAAGTTTTATTGCATGGTAGTTTGCTGCCTTAACCTCTTCAGATGACTTAGTTATTCTTTCAGTCTCCCTGCCTTCTCTATTGAAACTTTTAACAGTCAATATACCTGTTAAAGAATTAGACAAGTTAGCGTTTAGAGATTCAATTGTGTTACGAATTTTTGTATATCTTTTTGCAATTGTTTTAGTAAATTTAAATGAACCAAAAATAATTATTGGTATAGGTATAAAAGCAAATATTGCAATTAAAGGAGAGATATAAATAAATGTTCCCCCAATTACCAAAACAGTAGTCATTGTTTGTAAAAGTTTATTTGCTCCTGTATCTAAAAACTTTTCAAGCTGGTTTACATCATCATTTAATATTGCCATCAGCCTTCCAGATGATTTATTTTCAAAAAATTCTAAATCAAGGTCTAAAACATTATTAAAAGTTTCTGTACGCAGTTTATGCTCAATGTCTTGTGAAATATTTCTCCATGTTACGGCAGCAACATAATCAAAAGTAGATTCTAAACCCCATATTACAAACGTTAGTACAGCCAGTACAATTAATTGTTGTCTTCTATCTTCGTAACCAAGATTCCCTAAAAATGAATCTGATCCTTCAACAACAATATCTATAGCTATTCCTATCAAAACAGGAGGAGCAAGATCAAATAATTTATTCAGAATAGAGTAAATTATTCCTCTTTTAATTTTTGTATCTTGTTTTTGAGAATACAAAAATAATTTTTTAAGATTATTTTCTTTCATTAGGCTCAATATTAACTTTTAGTTAAATTATTAATCCCATCTCTAATTTCTTTAAGTAGAACAACTTCTTTAGATTCTGAAGCAGTTGCTTCTTCATCGTCATCATCAATTAATTCGTTAAAGTGATTGTAAGCTTTTATTACTAAAAACATTACAAAAGCAATAATCAAATAATTAATTGTTTCACCTAAGAAAGCTCCAAAGCTTCCAGACCTAAGACCAGAGGAAGGATCTACGTCACCAAATAAACCTAGATTTTCTAAATTAGGCATATTCAAAACTAACCCAATAAGTGGCTCAACCAATCTTTTAGTAAAGACATCAACTAATGACTTAAATGAAGCACCCATAACGAATGCAACCCCTAATTCAACAACATTTCCTCTATTTATAAAGTCTCTAAATTCTTTTATCATTTATCAACCCTCCAATATTTGTTTCATTATTTAAGATTACAAGTATTCTTAAATCCTATGAGAAAATTTCAAATTTATTTTGTATCTTTTTTGGTATTCTCTTATTGTTCAACACCTGAAGAGACTTTAGAAAATGAAACTGTAGATACTACTTCAACATCTTCAACCTCTACATCAACTACAACAACAGTCATTGAGGAAAAGACAATAGTTGACGAGTATGGGATAGAGCTAATTGAAATGGAATCAGAAATGAAGGATCAATTTGATGAATTGATTGCTTTTGTAGAAAAAAGAGTAGGAATTAAATTTACTGAATATCCAAAATATCAACTTTACACACTCAATGGATACAGAGAATACAGTGAGGTTTCTTATCTCGATGATTTTGAAGAAGACTATGAAGAAGGTGAGTGGGAGCGTGCAGTTTTATCAGAAAATATGTGGGGATTAACAACAAAAACGCCTGATGAAATGAAGCAGCTTTATGTAGATTTTGTAAGGTGTGCTTCTTCTGGCTCATACAGCCTAGATGATAAAATTTTAAGAGTTCCTGTAAAAAGGAATCAAAAGAAATTTAACTTCTTTGAACAGTCTGTATTGGTTCACGAGCTCACACATTCTTTACAGGGACAAGTTATTGATTTAAAAGGTTGGTATGAAGGAATGAAAGAAGCTGATGATTTTTCTGATTACCCTGGAAGAAGGTCACTTATGGAGGGACAAGCAGATTTAGTACAAGCCCGTTGGGAATCTGGTTTAGATTCTTATGATAGACAAACAATGCAATCTCAGTACCCAGCAGGATGTGGTATTTCATTGCCAGACCACCTCTATATACCTTTCGATTTATATTATGGATATGGTCCAAGAGTTGTTAAAGAGATTTACAACGAAGGCGGAATGGAAGCTTTAAATGAAGCACTTTACTTGCTTCCAACTTCTGAACAAATATACTCAGTCGACAAATATTTTTCCTCAGAGCCATATGAGGAGGTATTAATCAATAATTTATCAATTGAAGGCTACTCGCTGGTAGACGAAGGAAAAGTTGATTCACTTGATATTGTATATTTACTACAAGGACAAATAGGACAGGGCACAGCTGTTAACGCAGCAGTAGGGATTGGTGGAGGATCTTGGAAAGATTATGAAGATAAAAATGGTAATTTATTGATGTCTTTAAAGATAAGTGGCGACAACACAGAAGAATTGATTGAAATTTATGATGCATTCATAAGCTGGGCAGACGCACAGTTAAGATTTTCAGAAAAAACTGATAATAATTTTTCTGGAAAATTATATATTGGTGGTACAAATTTTTGGATTGAAAACGATGGTAACTTCTTACGTATTGTACTTTCACAAGATCTTAAAATTTTAGAGAATATACTAACCGAGTGTTCATCGGAATCTTGCGTAAGAGATTTCTAAATTTTGAGTACTTTATATATCTGCGCAACACCTATAGGAAATCTTGATGATATTTCTAAAAGGCTGATAGAGACACTCGAGACTGTGGATGTTATTTATGCTGAAGATACAAGAAGAGGAAAGAAGCTTTTAAGCCATTTAGATATCAAAAAACCAATTTCTTCGTATTTTATTGGGAATGAAACTTCTAAGGTAAATGAAATTCTGAATGAAATCAATCAAGGAAAATCTATTGCATTAATTTCAGACGCAGGAACTCCACTAATATCAGATCCAGGTGAACATTTAATTAAAGAACTAATTAAAAACGATGTGGAAATTATTTCTATACCAGGACCTTCAAGCGTATTAGTTGCTTTAACTTTATCTGGTTTTGATACTGATAAATTTAAGTTTTCTGGCTTTATTCCAAAATCAGGAAAAGACAGAGAAGAATTTTTTTATCATATTAAAAATTCACAAGAGACTTCTATATGCTTTACATCGCCCAAGAGAATAAAGAAAGATTTAAATGAATTTGTAAATATGGGATTAGATAATCAGATTGTAATATGTAGAGAGCTGACGAAAAAATTTGAGACTATTTATAGAGGTGATGCGGCATCTTTACTAAGTAAGATAAGCGATTCTGATCTAAAAGGAGAGATTACTTTAGTTGTTTCAAAATCAACAAACGTAATTGATATTGATATTGATATTCTCAAAGCCGTCGAAAGTATGATTTCTTTTAATATCCCAAAAAGAGAAATAGCAAAAATACTTTCATCATTAACAACCCAGACTGCTAATGAAATTTATGAGAAGATTAAAGATTTTTAATTGTTTTAATACATCTAGAGCATAAAAATTTATTTTTTATCTGAACATCTACATTTTTATTTCCGCAGATGTCACAGTTTTTAAAACCTTTTGTAATGATTAATTCATTGTTTTCAACATACATTGAAATATCATCGTTATGATCAATATCTAATGCTTTTCTTATTGATTTTGGAATAACTATTCTTCCAAGGTTATCAATCTTTCCTTTATTGCCTTTGACCATATTTCTATTGCTCCTATTCTTATATAGTAGTGAAAAAATCTCTATCAAATCAAGAATTGAAATGGGTTGATACCCATTGCCATCTACAGCTTTTAAAACATAAAATTAGTGAAATAGATTTTTCTAACATAGAGTATTTGATTATTCCTGGAGTAGATGTCGATTCCTCTAAGAAAGCAAAAGAAGCATCCAGTTCTTTACCTATAAAAGGATATTGGTCAGCCGGACTTCATCCTCATGATGCAAAAAAATTATCAACAGAAAAAGAAGAACTAGAGGTGTTGTTTTCAGAGGCGGATCTTATAGGAGAAACAGGTTTGGACTATTATCGCAACTTATCGTCGAAGGACGAGCAAAAAGAAAATTTCAAGTTTCATTTAGATGCATCAAAAAAGTATAAAAAACCAATAATTATACATTGTCGAGATAGCTTCGAAGATATCCATAGCTTAATTAGTCAGTATCATGGAGACTTTCCAATCATATTGCATTCCTGGACAGGGGGTAAGAAATGGACAAAAAAATTTTTAGACTTAGATATTTATTTTTCAATATCTGGAATTGTTACATATGAGACCGCAAAAGATCTCCAGCTCTCTGTTGAGGAAATTCCTATAGAAAGAATGCTTTTAGAAACAGACACTCCCTACCTAACTCCTGTGCCTAAAAGAGGGGAAGATAACCAACCAAGCTATGTTTCTTATACAGCAAATAAAGTTGCTGATATCAAAGGAGTTAGTCTAGATGAGTTATCTCACCATACAATAGTAAATTCAAATGCTGTACTTGGAATATAAAATCTATGAGTGAAATTTATTGGGTCAAACAATTAGAAAATGAAGCTAATAATAATCTTGGTCAAAATTTCCTTATTGACTCAAACATTTCAAGAAAAATTACAAAACTTGTACAAGGCCAGCTTGGAGATCCAATTCTAGAAATAGGACCTGGAACAGGTTCTTTGACTAATGAATTATTAAAAGACGATTACAGAATAAAAGCAATTGAAATTGATAAAGAATTAGTAGACATAGTTTCAAAAAGGTTTAGTGATATACCAAATATAGAACTTATACAAGGTGATGCTATGGAGTATGATTATTCACAATTAACAGGTCCTTGGTGGATTATGGTTTCCAATCTTCCTTATTATGTTGGAACTAGGTTGCTTGTAAAGCTGATAACAGAAGTGCCTGTAATTCATAGGTATGTTGTGATGGTTCAGCGTGAAGTAGCAGAGAGGATTACTGCTGAACCAGGGACAAAAAATTATGGGGCTCTATCGGTTTTCTGTTCTTTATTTACAGAACCAAAGATTCAATTTGATGTAAATAAAAATTGTTTTTTTCCTGAACCAAAAATAATTTCAACAGTGGTCACTTTACAAAGGGAGCCTTTAGAAGATTCAGATTTGAGGATAAAAGCTTTTGAGATTGCTAAAGTTGCTTTTCAACAAAAAAGAAAAAAGATTAGAACTGCATTAAAAGAAATAATTACAGAAGATAAATTAATTAGTTTAAACATAGATCCAAATCTAAGACCAAGTAACTTAACACCAGATCACTATCTAGAATTAGCAATGGAGACGGAATGAAGTTTTTAAGTTCAGCAAAAATTAATCTTAATTTGGAAGTAAATTCTGAAACAAAAGATGGTTTACATACACTTACTTCATATTTAATACCTATAGATTTTTACGATGTAATTGAAATTAATGAGACAGACGAAAGAAACGATAAAATTATATTTACCCCTGATATTGAATTAAAAGGGAAGTCAACTATTGAGAAATCTTTAGATTTGGTGAGAGAGAGCAATAGTTTCGAAAAATATTTTGAAGTAAAGGTAACTAAAAATATCCCTATTGAAGCGGGTTTAGGAGGAGGTAGTTCAAACGCAGGTTCAATAATTAAATATATATGTAGTACATATGACTTAGCGCTCCCTAAAAATGAAGATATTGCAAAAAAAGTAGGTAGCGACGTTCCATATTTTATTGAAGGTAAACCGGGAGTAATTTCAGGTATTGGTGAAGAAGTAAGCATCGATGAAAGTATTGGAGATTTAGATATATTAATTGCGACACCTCATGAGAAAATATCAACAGTGGATGCTTTTCAAGCTTTTGATAAATTAGGTGATAAAAATCAATTTAAGAAATCAAAAATTAAAAATATGGAAATTTTTAATAATATGTGGAATCCTGCTTTAGCAATAGAGCCAAGATTACAAGACCATAAAGACCATCTTGAAGAGGTGTTTAATATTGATTTTTATATGTCAGGAACTGGTTCAACATTATTCGGAATAGGTGAATACGATAATTTAGAAAACAGTATTAAAAAAGTTGATAAAACAAGATTTAGATTGATAAAAATAACAAAAAAAATTGATTGTAGTTTGTTATTTAATGCAGATTAGAATAAATGTGCAAAGAACAATGGCGGATGGTGTAATTGGCAACACATTGGGTTTTGGTCCCAACGTTGAGGGTTCGAGTCCTTCTCCGCCAGCTAGTAAATAAATGAAAATATCAGGAGTCATATTAGCAGCTGGCAAGGGGACTAGAATGAAGTCCTCTCTACCTAAGGTATTGCAACCTGTTTTGGGCAAACCAATGATTTCTTATGCACAAAGTGCTTTAACAAATGTAGATAATAAATATGTAATCCTTGGTCACGAGTCCGATTCTGTTAGAGAACATATCTTTGATGATTATAAAATTGTTGAGCAAGAGGAACAATTAGGGACAGGACATGCAGTTATAACTTTGTTGGAAAGTGATGACTTTAAGTTAGATAGTTCTGATTATTTAATAATAATTCCTGGAGATGTTCCGCTTATCGATAAAAATGAAATAGATAAATTGATAGACTCAGTAACAAAAAATAATTCAACTCTTGGTTTGATTACTGCTGAAGTTAAAAATCCATCTGGATACGGAAGAATAATTAGGAATAAAAATAACGCAAAAAAGATTGTAGAAGAATCTGATGCAAGCGATGATGAGAAATCAATAAGTGAAATAAATTCCGGAATATATTGCATCGATAAGGAATTTCTAGTGAGCAATATAAATAACATTAAAAGTGACAACGTGCAGAATGAATTTTATCTAACAGATTTAATTGAGATAGCATTTCAAAAAAAACAAGATGCAGTTATAGTACAAGTAATAGAAGATACTATAAAAGGTGTTAACTCGATGAGTCAACTAAACGATGTTGAAGATACGCTTAAAGAAAAGTTGATTTCTGCTCATATGGATAATGGAGTTTATTTCCAAGATCCTTCCACAACCTATATTGATGAAACAGTAAAAATTCAAAGTGGAACAAAAATATTTGCTAACTGTCATTTAACTGGGAACACTGAAATTAAAGAAAATTGTGAAATAGGTCCGAACTCTCTGATAAGCGATTCAACAATAGGAGAAGGTTCAAAAGTTCTTTACTCTGTTGTTGATGGATCTGACATAGAAAGTAATGGACAAATTGGTCCTTATGCTCATTTGAGAACGGGCTCATCATTAGGAGACAACGTAAAGGTAGGAGCATTTGCAGAAACAAAAAATTCAAAAATAAGTAAAGATAGTAAAGTGCCTCATTTAGCTTATGTGGGAGATGCTGATTTAGAAGAGGGAGTGAACTTTTCAGCTGGTGCAATTACCGTTAATTACGATGGAAAAGAAAAACATAAAACTGAGATTAAAAAAGGCGCATTCGTTGGTTCAGATGCAATGTTAGTAGCTCCTGTGACAATTGGAGAAGGAGCCATGGTTGGTGCTGGATCCGTAATTACAAAAGATGTCCCTGCTAAGTCATTAGGAATTGAAAGAAATCAACAAAAAAATATAGATGGTTATATGGACAGAAAAAAAAGTTCAAAGGATAAGAAATGATTGAGCAATCGACAAAAAAGAGAATGCTCATTTACTCAGGATCTTCAAATTCTGAATTAGCAAAAAAAGTAGCCAACGAATTAGGAACAGAACTTGCTGAAGTTGAAAAAGAACAGTTTGCTAGTGGAGAAATCTACATTCGATTAGCTGATAGTGCGAGGGGGGCTGATTGCTTCGTTCTCCAAAGTCACTCAGGTGGAATCAATTTTACAATTATGGAACAGTTGTTAATAGTTGATGCTTTAAAGAGAGCATCAGCAAAAAGAATAACGGCCGTACTTCCTTTTTATCCGTACTCACGACAAGATAAAAAAGCACTACCAAGAGAACCAATTTCTGCACGATTGATTGGAGATTTATTTATAGCTGCGGGAGCTAACAGATTAGTATCTATTGATCTTCATACACAACAGATTCAAGGCTTTATACACGCACCATTTGATCACTTAACTGCAATGCCTCTTTTTGTTGATTACTTTAAAAACAAATATGAAGAATCTGTTTCTGTTATCTCTCCAGATGCTGGAGGTGTTAAAAGAGCAACAACATTTGCTAAGCATTTAGAAGCTTATGTTGGTTTTGTTCATAAGAAAAGAGATCCAAGTAAACATAATGAAGTCAAAGCCTTCACTGTAATTGGGGAAGTTGAAGATCGTCATGCGATATTAATTGATGACATAATTGATACTGGAGGAACAATAGCTGCTGCTTCAAGAATCTTAAAAGAGAGGGGAGCGAAGACAGTAAGTGTAGTTGCTACTCACGGAATATTTTCTGATGGTTCAGTAGAAACACTTAAAGATGCACCAATTGATGAAATAGTTGTTACGGACACTCTTGCACAAAACGGTAATTCAGAAGCACTTGGCAATGTAGAAGTCCTTAGTGTTTCGGGAATAATTGCAAATGCACTAACATCTATATTTGCAGACGATTCAGTTTCTGCCCTCTTTATGGGCGAGAACGTTTTATAAGGAGACAATGTGGCTGATAAACAAAAAGTAAAAATAACACTACTTGGCGTAATGAAAGAGTACGAAATAGAAGTAGATGATAAGAAAAAGTTCATGAAAGAGATTGAAGCATTGATGAAAGATGGTTCAATGTACTGGTTTAAAGATGACAAAGGTGAAGTAGGAATCAATACATCTCAGATTAATTCTATAGAGTTTTTGGATGATGATGGTAAAAGAGAAGCAGGCTTAGTCTCTAATAGTTAACGAGTTTACCTGTTTTTCTATACTCTCGTCTGATTGTTTTTCTCTCATCTTCGGTAGCTCCACCCCATACTCCCGAATCTTGGTTTGTTGAAATTGCATATTCTAAACAATCAAGTTTTACGGAACACTCATTACATACAGCTTTTGCTTCTGCAATTTGCTTCATTGCTTTCATAGAGGATCCAATAGGGAAGAAAAGATCAGAATCCATAGAGGAACATGCGCCTTCAAGCATCCAACTTTCTTGTTCTAATTCAAATTTCATCATATGCACATTCCTTAATACTTTGTGAAATATTTCACAATCTATTGTAGTAGTATTATGGGGATAAGGAACAACTTGAGTTATATTTTTGCACACAGAGGTTTACCAAATGTTTATATGGAAAACTCACTCACGGGGCTTAACAAAGCTTTAGAGCATTGTGAATATGTTGAAACAGATATAAGACTTACCAAAGACAATAATCTTCTTTTATTCCATGATCCTTATATAAATAATTATTTAATAGAAGACTTAACTATAGAAGATATTTCTAAATTATTAGAAGGTATCTCAGTAAATGAAATAATTCTTAAATCAAGAGATCAAATCAATGGAAAAGTTAATTTTGAAATTAAAACAGATAAAACTTCATCAAACAATATTGATATTTTATTTCAAAAAGTATCAGGAATTGCTAATAAGGATGACATCATCTCTTCTTTTCACTGGGAGGGGATATATAACTTTAGAGATATTTTTACTTCTGAATATGGAATTATTTTAAATAGTGAAGATCATTTATTCGAGGCTAAGGCAATGTCTAACCATGATGAGAAAATATATTTTATGGTCGAGAAAGGATTAATCAACAGTAGAAATTTTGATTTGCCTAAAGAGAGAACAGCAGCTTGGACTGTAAATGATGAGAATGAATTTAAACGACTTATGGAAATAGGCCTATTTGGAATAATTACAGATATTCCTGATACAATGCAATTATATAAAAAGTAGGAATATGGCAATACTTGATGAATTGAATGATGCTTTAAAAGAAGCTATGAAAACAAAAGAAAAAGCAAAACTAGATGCTATCAGACAGGTGAAATCTGAGATAGAAGAAAAGAGAGCTGAAAAGGGTGAAGACATAACTGATGAGTTAGTTTTAGGTGTTATAAAATCTTATGTAAAAAAGATGACAAAAGCTGTTGAGGAGTATCAATCTTTAGGCGATCGAGGAACAGAAATGGCAGAAAAGATTCAATTTGAAATTGATTTCCTTGGTACATGGCTTCCAGAACAAGTAAGTGATGAAGATGTAGAAAAAATAGTTGATGAAGTATTAAGTGAAATGGGTGAAGTAGATATTTCACAAATGGGCAAAGTAATTGGTGCTGTCATGGCTAAAGGAGACGGTATCGATGGTGGAACAGTTAGTAAAATCGTAAAAGGAAAACTTTCCTAAAAATTAATTGTTGTTTCAATTTAAATAACATTTATCCTTACTAAATATGCAAAATAATACATTTTCAATTGCTGTTTTAGGTGCAGGAAATATTGGCTCTGCCGTATTGACTCGTTTACAAGAGCTAGATGATAAGGTTTTAAAGCTTGATTTAAAAAAAGTTTTAGTAAGCGATACATCCAAAGATAGAGGTGTGAGTAAAGACCTCTTGACTGATAACTTCGATGACATATTAAATGATGATTCAATAGATCTAGTTATTGAAGTTCTTGGTGGAGTTGATCCTGGAAAAGAGTACATTAAGTCATTGCTTCAAAAAGGCAAAGCAGTTATTACTGCTAATAAAGATATCATTGCAGATTGTGGTCAGGAACTGATAACCCTTGCGGAGGAAAACAATACCTGTCTTTATTTTGAAGCTGCTGTTGCTGCGGGAATCCCTGTATTAAAACCACTCATTGAAAGCTTAAGGGGAGAAGAGCTAACCAAGGTACTTGGAATTATCAATGGAACAAGTAATTATATTCTTACTTCAATGGAAGAAGGTAGCACATACGAAGATGCTCTCTCCACAGCACAAGAACTTGGATATGCTGAGCCGGATCCAACAAATGATGTTGAAGGAATAGATGCAAAGTATAAAGCAATGATTCTTTCACTCCTTTGTTTTGGAGTTTCTCCGAATGATGATGCAGTATTTACTGAAGGTATTTCAAATATTACAAAAGAAGACTTTGATTGGGCTGATAGGCTTGATAAAACAATAAAACTTGTTGCACAAATAGATAGCAATGAAAATGGATTTAATGCAAGAGTGCATCCTGTACTGATAGATAAAAAACATCCGCTTGCTGCAATTCGTGGAGCCTTGAATGCAGTAGTTGCTGAAGGAGAAAATATTGATCAGCTAGTATTCTCTGGTCCAGGTGCTGGTGCAAATCCAACTGCCAGTGCTGTAATGGGAGATGTCTTAAGTGCTTGTCATCAATTAAATAGTGATCAATCAAATTGGTATCCACTCAGAGAGTACAAAGGAGAAAATAAAAACTTTGAAGATGTTGAGTCCAGCATGTTTATAAGACTTTCTGTAAAAGATGAACCGGGAGTACTAGCAAAAATTGCAGGAACTTTTGGAGAAAACAATGTAAGCATTGAAAGTGTTATACAAGAAGGAAGAGGAGACAAAGCAGAGCTTGTTTTAGTAACTCACGAAGCACCAGAGAAAGATTTAAATAATTCAATAAATCAAATATCTTCACTGGATGCAGTTACCACGGTAACTTCTTTATTACGCGTTTACGTTTAAGTGGTTAGTTACTTTTCTACCAGAGGTCATAAGGACCCCTTATCTTTTGAAGATGTAATTTTATCTGGCGTTGCTCCAGATAAAGGACTTTATCTTCCTGATTCCATAACGTTAGAAAATTTAACTTACTTAACGCAAGAAGATTTAAGCTATGAAGATTTTGTTAAGACAATATTTATTGCTTTAGACAAAGCATCTGCTCCCTATGTTGAAGGCCTTTCTTTATATCCAGGATTTGAGAATTCGCCCGAGCCTACATTAATTGAGGTTGATGATACGACTCTAGTAATGGAATTATTTCATGGTCCTACTAAATCTTTCAAAGACTATGCATTACAACCACTTGGTGCAATAGCAGATAAAAGATTAACCGAACTAGGAGAGAGAGGTTTAGTAATTGTTGCTACCAGTGGCGATACCGGTTCTGCTGCAATAGAAGCTGTAAAAGATTCGGAGAATATTGATATAGTCGTCTTACATCCAGCAAACAAAATAAGTGAGTACCAGAGAAAACAAATGACATCTGTCATTAAAGATAATGTTTTGAATATTGCAATTAATGGTTCTTATGATGATTGTCAGAGATTAGCAAAAGAACTTTTACAGGATAATCCTTTTAAAAGAAGAATCATTTCTCTTAACTCAATTAACTGGCTTAGAGTGATGGGACAAGTTTCGTATTATGTTTGGCTCACTAAACAATTTACTTCCCCAATTAATGTTGCCATACCATCTGGAAACTTTGGTAATGCATACTCTGCTTGGTATGGAAGAAGCCACGGTCTGCCTATTCAAAATATTTTGTGCAGTACAAATATTAATGATGTACTAAAAAGATTTATTGATACTGGAGTCCTTGAACCAAAAGAGACTCATCCAAGTGTTGCTCCAAGTATGGATATACAGATACCATCGAGTTTAGAGAGGTTGATATATGACTTGTCAGGTGATGCTTCAGGATTCTATAAAAGCTTTGGAGAAAATTCAAAAGCAGAATTAGATGAAGAATCTTTTAAAGCTCTAAAGCATATATTTTCTTCATTTACATTTAATGATGATGAAATAAAAAATAAAATTAGCGATTTATATTCAGAGTTTGAGATTATTTTTGATCCACATACTGCAACTTCTGTTTCCATGGCAGTCGAAAATAGTAATAATATGACCACTGTTGCAGTTGCAACAGCATCACCAGAAAAATTTGCTGACACTATAACTCAATCGATAAAAGAATATAAGGAAGTTAACATTGATAAGGGGGAAGATTACATTGAATTAGATGCAAATCTTGATTCAATTGTTGATTCTGTTCAAAGTAAATTTAATTAGCGGAGTAGTTAATGTTGCCAAATAGTTTTATAAAGAAATTTTCATGGGTACTTCTTTTTTCTATGCTTTTTTCTTTATTTTCTGTCTTTCCTGAAGAACCTGCGTATGCAGCTGGTGAGTTTTCTTGTTTTAATTCAGATGGTAAAGCTTATGCTTACCAGAGTGTGTGGGACAGTACCCATCTAGATGTTTATAGGTGGGAAGCTACTACAGGGCAAACAGCAGCAAATGATGGAAATGCAACTCTTGTAGCAATTTTTACGGCATCAGATTTCAGCCCTCATCATGGCGATATCAGTGAAGTTAACTCTTTTATGATGGATAGAGATGGAAATGCATATGCAATTTTAAAGGAAGATGATTCAGATAACAGTGCTCATCTATTTAAGTTAAATATGCCAAGCAGTGGAACAGATGGAACAGCTACAGATATGGGCCAAATCTCCGATGGAGATAATAATGCTGGAACATATTACGAAAACAATGGCCATAAATATCTCATTACTTCTAATGGATTTATGAAAGGGAACAATGTTGCAATAAGATTAAATAGTGATGGCTCCACCACTCAAATTTCAATAAATAGAACAGGTGAATCAGGCACTAGCAAGGCAAAAGACTTTACGTGGTTACCAAATGCAAACTTCTCTGGACTTAGTGATGGAGTAAGTCCAGATATTATTGGTTTCGATAGAAAAAATACAAAAGTTTACTACGGATATATTTCACATACTAATCAGGGAGCTTCAGATGAGGGAGTAACAGTAAATGTTCAATCTCAATCTGTATCTACTCCTTCAGGTTGGAGTGGTAGTGGAAATGCTGCTGGCGCAGTTTTTGGCTTTGGTAAGGATGAAATTTATGCAATAAATAATAATACAGGACAACTTTATTCAATAGATTACAGCAGTGGTTTTAGTCTTAGTGAAGCACAATTTTCATCACAAGATTTATATGCAAACAATACAACAAACAATGATGGCGCAGCATGTCATGAAGGAAGTGCAACTGTTGATTGGGACCCTACTTTAACAGCTGCCCAGGGAACTTGTGATGGAAGTAATAGAGGCATAGCTGTAACACTAAACAACTCATCAGGAGGTATAGCTGCAACCTATTCAGTTAGTTATACAGTGAATGGAGGTGGTTCCAATACTCTTGAAGCTGCGGAAGTTGTAGCTGCAGGCAATACTACGATTTTAAATATCCCCGCACAATCTGATGATGCTGAAATTGATATTCTATGGTCTGCAGCAAACACAGACTACCTTAACAACACTCCTGATTCTGGAACAACAACCGTAGAAATAACTGTTGATACATCTTCTTGTGCAAACGGTACAGTATCAACAGGGCTTGGCACTTGTTCAAACGGTGCAGCAACCTCAACTATTACTTTAACTGCTACTAATGGAACAGTTCATTTTGATGTACAGTACTCAACAAACGGTGGGTCTAATTGGACTGATTTAAAAGATGGTGAAGCTGTATCTCCAGGAAGCCCTGAAACATATGCTACACCAGCACAAGCTGACGGGACAACAGTATCATGGCAATTTAGATGGGGTACATCTAATCCTTCTTCAGGATCTTTTATAAATACAAATGCTACATCTAGAACCATAGATTGTGATCCTAATTCAACAGTTTCCCAGGCAATAACTTGTTCAGGTGATACTGCTACTTCAACTCTTAGCATTACAAACAATGAAAGCGATACGGCATACTACAAGGTTGAGTATCAAATCGACACTGGTAGTTTTGAAGAACTTAAAGGTGCCTCAGACGACCTGGCCGTATCTGCCGGTGCAACCGATACGTCTTTAAGTAGGACTGTAGCTGAAGGTTCAACTATAACTTGGAGAATTACAGATTCATTTACCGATGGCAACTATACAAACATGTCTGCCGAAACTATTTCACAAAGCTCTGCAGCAAATTGTGTAGTGAGCTCAACCGGATCCCAAACTTTAGCTGAGAGTTGCGCTAATGGAGCAAAGACTTCAACATTCAGTATCAGGAATAATGAAAGTTCAACTGCTTATTACGAGATTGAATACAGAATCGACAGCGGTAGCTGGGTGGAAGCTGATGATAATCTAGAAGTATCTGCTAATACAACAAATACTTCTTTAACTGCCTCAGTACCGGATGGTTCAAGTATTGATTGGAGGTTTAAGTCCTCATTTACTAATAATGATTTTTCTGGTAAAAGTGACGAAACAGGAAGTACTAATTCAAATTTAGATAGTACAACTGTAGATTGTGACCCGAACTCTACTGTTGATCAATCTCTTGGTTCGTGTTCTGGGACATCAAAAACTTCAACTCTTAGTATTACAAATAATGAAAGTGTTACGGCATATTATAAGGTTGAGTATCAAATCGACAGTGGTAGCTTTGTAGAACTTAAAGGTGCATCTGACGACTTATCTGTATCTGCTGGTGCTACAGATACTTCACTATCTCAATCTGTTTCAAATGGTTCTACAATCACATGGAGGATTACAGATTCTTTTACTGATGGTAATTATACGAATATGAGTGTTGAGACAGAACCTGCTAGTTCTGAAGTATCTGGTTGCGGAACAACCACAACTACAACAACAACTACATCTACAACAACCACAACCACAACTACAACAACCACAACCACAACTACAACAACTACAACAACCACATCTACAACAACCACAACCACAACCACAACTACAACTCTTCCTAAAGAAGTATTCAAGCCTGTAATTAAAAACAATAGGACATGTAATGAAGGTGGTGGAGGAAACTTTGGTTTATCAATAGATCACACAGATTCAACTGTT
>Ga0209036_1000175_pt1 | contig 26138 bp, 21 predicted proteins | sample MarorgKNORR_S2LV_3_FD_188222 | JGI IMG/M metagenome (GOLD analysis project Ga0209036, IMG submission 188222) | Marine microbial communities from the Southern Atlantic Ocean, analyzing organic carbon cycling - DCM_A/KNORR_S2/LV (SPAdes) (version 2) | ecosystem: Environmental > Aquatic > Marine >... | reverse complement strand
ATTGTTAACATTGCATAATATGAACATTGTCATAGTAGGAACAGGCTATGTTGGCTTAGTGACTGGTGTAGGCTTTGCAGAACAAGGACACAGGGTTTCCTTTGTTGATTTAGACTCAAAAAAAATTGATTATTTAGCAAATAAAAATTTACCTTTTTTCGAACCTGGTTTAGGTGATTATTTCACAAATGAAGAAAATTTTCAGCGTATGTCTTTTCATGATAATTATCAAGGCCTTAGCTGGGGCGAAACGGATATTGTATTTATATGTGTTCAAACACCCAACAATCTTGAAACAAACTCAGTAGATACAAAATTTTTAGAATCTGCAATCACTGAGATTTCTAAACTGGATAATCAAGATATTACAATTACTGTTAAATCAACTATCCCACCATATGAAATTGAAAATGTATGTAACAATGTTGGTTATGATAAAAAACTTTTAACTTTTAATCCAGAATTTCTTAGAGAGGGCAGTGCAGTCCATGACTTTTTTAATCCTGATAGGGTTGTAATAGGTGGTTTAAATCTAGAAAAGATTGAAAAGTTGAAACAACTTTATAGCACTTATGATGCTGAAATAATTATCACTGATCCAATAAGTTCTCAGTTAATAAAATATCTTGCAAACACTTATTTACCTATGAGACTGTCATTCGTAAATGAAGCAACAAGATTGGCTGAATATTCAAATGCTAATCTTCAAGATGTTTTAAAAGGGGTAGGCCTTGATGCCAGAATAGGATCTCATTATTTTAGACCATCGCCATCTTGGGGAGGCTCATGTTTCCCAAAAGATCTTGTTGAAGTTAATAACTTTTACAAGGAAGACGAATTAAATTTACCGTTAATATCCAATATAATTGAATCAAATGATGAACATCTAAAATGGACTGTAAATCAATTAATATCATTAAAAGAAAGTAATAATTTAGAGAAAATTTATTTAGTTGGTGCAGCATTTAAAGAAGATACGGATGATTTAAGAAATTCTCCAACTTTAGATATATACAAAATACTTACAGAAATGAATATAGAGGTACTTATTTTAGATCCACAGGTTGAAGTGTCTGAGCTTGCTTATATTTCTGAAATAAAAGATGTCTCTCCAAACTCCCTTCTTTCAATAATGTACCCACAGAAAGAAGAGTTTGGAAATAACCTTAGTGAATTTTGTTCTAAAAATAATTGTGTAATTTATTACCCATGGAGTTAAGTTGAATATTTTAATAACAGGCGGGGCGGGATTTGTATGTTCTCATCTAGCAGATACCCTTTTTGACAAGAAACACGATTTAATTCTTTTGGATAACTTACTAACAGGAAATAAACAGAACGTAGAACATTTGTTAGATCACAAAAATGTAAAATTTATTAAACACGATGTTCAAGATCATATTGATATTTCTGAGGAAATTGACTTTATTTTCCATTTTGCAAGTGCGGCATCGCCAATTGCATATCAAGAAAACCCAGTAAACACATTAAAGGCTGGAAGCATCGGTACTATTAATACCCTTGGACTTGCAAAAGTAAAGAATGCAGATTACTTATTAGCTTCAACTTCAGAAATTTATGGTGATCCAGAAATTTCACCTCAAAGTGAAGACTACTGGGGTAATGTGAATCCCAATGGTGAGAGAAGCATGTATGATGAGGCAAAAAGATTTGCAGAAGCTGCGACAGCAACATACAGCCGAACTTACAATCTTCAAACGAAAATAGTGAGAATCTTTAATACCTATGGTCCGAGAATGCAATTAAATGATGGCAGGGTTGTAACAAATTTTATAGTTCAAGCGTTAAATGGTAAAGACATAACAATCTATGGTGATGGTTCTCAAACAAGAAGTTTTTCATATGTCCAAGACACTGTAAATGGCATAGTTTCTTTAATGGAATCTGAGCATAATGATGTATTTAATATCGGCAATCCAACAGAGATTACTATTAATGAACTTGCATCAAAAATTATTGAAATCACAAATTCAAATTCAAAATTAATCAATAAAGACTTACCTCAAGATGACCCAAAACGGAGAAAGCCCGATATTACAAAGGCTAAAACAATGTTAAATTGGGAACCTAAAGTGAAATTAGAAGATGGATTGACTAAAACTATCGAGTGGGTTAACTCTCAACTGTAGATAAAACTCTGTCAGATATAGTTTCTACCGACTCTCCGGAGATACTTTTTTGTGAATATGAAATAATATCTAAAATAGTTTTTTCATTTAATTCATAAACTGAGTTCAATAAATCAGTTAAAGAATTTTCTGTAATTGAAAATTTTGTATATTTTATAGATTCAGGATCGATATGCTTATCGTAATCATCATTTAAATAAAAGTTATATATACCTGCTGCAAGTGTCTCTAAAACAGATTTGTCATAAAATCCTGGGGGAGTTGAGTTAATGTGGTAAGAAAAGCTTTTCAAGATATTTGGTAATTCTTTGTGAGGTACCATGCCTTTAAAAATTACATTATTATTTTTTTTATATTTCTTTACAAGAAAACTTTTATAAACTTTGTCTTCAGCAGTTACAGCTTCTCCAATTATTGTTATTGAATTTTGGTTAAAGTTACTTTTTAAAAAACCATCAATACTTATTTCTAAATTTTTGGATTTTGTAATTCTGCTTAAGATAACAAAATCTTTATTGCTGATATTATTTTTTTTGTTTAAGAATAAATCGTAATCTATTGCATGGCCAATTATGTTTAATTTTTTTGAAAAATATGGAAATGATGATTTAGAGGCAGTGACTACTTTGTCATTTATAAATAGACTTGTAAAAAGAATTATTTTTTTAGTAATTTCTTTAGGCTTTGGATGTGTGTACCAAAGAATTGATATTGTTTTTTTGTCTTGATTATACAACTTAGCAATTAAGGATAATAAAGGTGACATGTGTGAAAAACATATTGAATATTCGTTTTTTTTGGTCAGGTCTTTAATTATTTTTTTTAATTTTAAAAACTTAGCAATCTTTGATAAATTCTCTGATTCAGAAATACCGTAAATATTGACATTTTTAAATTTATTTTGATTATTTGTAGCTTTATTAAGAGTTATTAAATCTATACTCTCAAACACAATAGAAAATTTTGAAATCCAAGTATTAGAAAACCCTAGTGAAACATCTTTTTCGTTGGTTGATAAATTTAAATAAAGTAGTTTTTTCTTATTCATTATTAGAAATTATTTCAACGTATTCTTGTGTGGTCAGTTCAATATTATATTCTTCGTTAACTAAATTTTTACCTTTTAAGGACATTGCTTGGTTATTACTGCTATTGACTGAAGTATTTATAGATTTTACAATTTGCTCAATTTCAAGATTTTCCACAATATAACCAAAATCATTATTTCCAATAAGTTCATTATTTCCTCCAAAATTTGATGTTATAACAATTAATCCATAATTCATTGCTTCTAAAATTGAATGAGGCATTCCCTCATAACTTGATAATTGTAAGAGGTAGTTTGAACTTTTGTAATATTCTTCAAGCTCTGGACCAAATTTTGCACCAATTAGATTTATTGAATCGCCTAAGTTTAAATTTTCAATTAAATTTTTAATTTTTTCATATTCAGGCCCATCACCAATGATGTTGAGATGAAATTTGAAAGAATTATCCCTACTTAAATAATCTAGTGAATTGATGACTAGATCAATATTTTTTTGCCTTACTAGACGAGATACGATTAAAAAAATATTTTTATCAAAATTTTTTTCACTACTTTTGCTTTTTTTAGTTCCATTATTTATTTTTATTAAATTACCGGAAAAGCCTATATTTTTAATAAATTTCAATAAATGGTTCGATGGTACAACAATGGTATCAATAGATTTTATAGACAAGTTTCTTACAAATTTGTAAAGCTCAATTTTTAGATTATATTTTTTATCTTGAAATTCATCAAATTCGTCATCAATTTTATATTGTGAGTAATATTTTTCCCATACTGGGTCACCTACAATTTTTCTAATTGTATTTTTCCTAATAAATAAGTTTGCAATATATGCCTCAAACCATAGACCATTAATAAAAATAATATCTGACCCCTTGCCAATTTTGATTATCAAAAGGATAGATTTTAAAAATCTAATAATTTTGTTTTGTTTTCTAATGATTCTTGTAACTTTATAATTGACTTTTTCTGAACTACCGAGATTTTCACTCAGGGTTAGGACGTTTACATTATTTTTTATAGATAATTTATCAGCAATTAATGGTACAAATCTTGCAGGACCTCCAACATCTGGAGGGTATATTCCAGTTGTTATAAGAATATTCACTTTATTAACTATTTTGTTTGTGATTAATTATATTTTCAATCATAAATTCAATATTTTTGCTGGGTTGAATTCCTGTAAATTCTACAATTTTATCAATTCCAGGTGTACGTCTCTTGGGATCTTCAAATGATTTCCCAAAAACTTCTTCATGACTTTTAAAAATAATCTTTGAATTAGAGTTACTTTTTTCAATAATTAGCTTTGCTAATTCTTCGATTGTTATTTCCTCTGTTTGACCAATATTAAATATCTCTCCGTATGCTTTCAATTCAGCAAGTTTTATAAGGTAAGTAACTACATCATCCACCCAAGTAAAAGATCTAGATTGAGAACCATCTCCATGAATTAAAATATCTTCGTCATTAACTGCAGCTTCAATGAACCTTGGAACAACCATTCCATATTTTGAAAGTTGGTTAGGACCAATTATGTTAAATAAACGAACAATTATTGGTGATATTTTACCTTCTTCATAAAGAGAGAGAGCAATAAATTCGTCAATCATTTTTGATGCTGCATAAGACCATCTCAATTTTGTTGTTGGTCCTATTAAGCTTTTTGTTTCCTCAGTCCAAACTTTATCTTCAGCAACACCATAAACTTCAGATGTAGAAGTAAGTAATACAGGGAGATTGTTTACTTGACAAGCCTCGAGTACTTTATGCGTAGCAAGAATATTAGTTAATAATGATTCGCTCAAATTATCCATAATATATTGAACTCCAACACCAGCAGCTAGGTGATAGCAAAAATCATAATTTTCAAATAATTCATCAATGTTATTTATATCTTCAATTCTTGACTCAATGAATTCTATTTTTTTGTTTGAAAGAAGGTTATCTAAATTTGATTTAGAACCTGTAGAAAGATCATCAATTATTAATATTTTTTCGATATCGTTATCAAGCAAAGCTTTTACTAAGCTTGTACCTATAAATCCAGCACCACCAGTTATAATTACTTTTTTCATTACAGTCCTATAAATATTTTAGATTTTTAATTAAATCTCTATTTTCAAAATACCATTCTACAGTATTTTGTATACCCTTTTTAATATCTGTTTTTGGAGTCCAGCCTGTTAAGTTTTTTGTATTTTCTAAACTTGGCAAAACAATATCTGGATCTTTATATGCTCTTTCTTGGTAATCAATTATTGCTTCTGTGTTAGTCGCTTCTTCAATATATTGAACAACTTCAATTAATGTAGACGTATGATTGTTTCCAACATTTAGTGTGCAGTTTGAATTTAAATTTTCACATAATGTTAATAATTCCGTCACATCATCAATATACGTAAATGATCTTGATTGTTTTCCGTCACCAAATAAATTTACCTTTTTACCTTCTACAATCCAGTGTATAAATCGTAAAACTGACATATCGGGTCTCCCAAATGGACCATATACTGTAAAAAATCTTGTAATGATGACATTGGAATCTGTATCTTCTAGAATATTTTTTGCAAACACTTCTCCGGATAATTTTGATGCCGCATAGATTGAGGGTGGTTCAATTTTTTCATCAATACCCTCAACCATTTTATTTGACCCGCTATTTCCATAAATAGATGAGGTTGAAGCTAATACTAATTTTTCTATTTCATAGTGCTTAACAAAATTAGCTATGTTTGTAGTGCCTATTGCATTATCTTTAATGTACGAAACAGGGTCTAGAAAGCTTTGCCTGACGCCCGCTCTTGCAGCTAAATGAAATACCATATCAAAATTTAAATCACCGTTATCTTTGATACTCTCTAAATTCTCATAAATATCTAGATTTAATTCGTAATCATTAAAATTTGAATCTTTTTTAAGTATCTCTTGTCTTATTCTTTTAAAACTTGGATCATAAGCCTCATTGAAAGAGTCAATACCGGTGACTTTATGACCTTCATTTAGTAAGCGTTGCGAAAGATTAAAACCAATAAATCCTGAACTTCCAGTGACAAGAACGTTTTTACTCACATTAAACATGGTAACAAAGCTTGATATATATCTGTTTAAGAAAATATTTTGCAAAAAAATAAACAATAATTATTAAGAAAATAAAAGCATATACTATTAAATAAGATGAAAGTATTAATTGTCGGCGGGGCAGGCTATGTCGGTGGTGGCATAGTTGATTTATTATCAAAAGATAATGAAGTTACAGTTTATGATTCCTTAATTTACGAAAATTCTTATAGAAAAAATGTCAATTTTATTTTTGGTGATATTAGAGACTATAAAAAAATTAATAATATTTTAAAAGAATATGATGCTGTAATATGGCTAGCTGCTTTGGTGGGTGATGGAGCATGTGCAATAAATCCTGCTCTTACTCACGAAATTAATTCAGAAACTGTAAAAAACCTTGTTAAAAATTTTAAAGGAAAAATAGTATTTCTTTCTACATGTTCAGTTTACGGAGCCCAAGAAGGGGTACTTGATGAAAATTCTGAAGTTAATCCACTTTCTGAATACGCTTCATCAAAGCTTGTTGCTGAAAAATATTTAGAGGATGCAGATGCAATTATTTTTAGATTAGGAACCCTTTTTGGGGTAGGTGACCAATTTTCAAGAATTAGATTAGATTTAGTTGTGAATATTTTAACGACTAAAGCTTATATCGATAAAAAAATGAGTGTTTTTGGTGGTGAGCAGTGGAGACCTCTTCTTCACGTTAAAGATGTAGCAAATGCCATAGGCCATACACTTGATACCCAAACAAACGGAATATTTAATCTTCATTACAAAAATTTTAAAATTATCGAAATTGCTAATGAGATAAAAAATAAAATGAGTGATGTCGAGATTGAAACAACACCTCTCCCTTTTCAAGATGCTCGAAATTACCAGGTTTCTAGTGACAAATTAAAAGATGTTACTGGATTTGAAGCTGTTGTTGATTTATCACAGGGTATAAATGAAATGCATCAGTTAATTTCTTCAAATAGAATTAAAGATATTAACGACCCAAGATATTCAAATCAGAATTTTTTACAAACATATGGAGTTAAATAAAAAATGGAACCTATTTTATTTTCAAGCAATTCACACTCAGATGACAGGGGAACTGTTTTTTTTACAAATGAACTTAATTTAAAAAATGTTATTAGAACATATAAAGTTCAAAATAAATTAATTAAAACAGTCCGGGCTTGGCACGGACATAAACTAGAAGAAAAGTGGATTAGTGTTGAAGAAGGAGAATTTTTAATTTGTGCGGTACAAATTGAAGATTTTGATAATCCTTCTAGTAATATAAAAATTCATAAATTTACTTTAACCCCCGCAGATGGAATATTGTATGTGCCAAATAATTATGCAAATGGTGCAATGAATATTACTGAAAATAATTCTATAAGGTATTTCTCATCATTGCCTTTAGATGAGTCAGTCAAAGATGATTATCGTTTTGATTCTAAATTCTGGGATCCATGGAGCGAATATAAACCAAATTTTTATGAATAAATTATTGATACTTGGTTCAAGTGGAATGCTTGGAAATATGGTAACTAAATATTTTATTGATACTGATGAATTTGATATATTTCTTACCTACAGAAATAATACACAAAATCTTTCACATGAAAATTCTTATAAATTCGATGCATTAACTGATGATTTAGAAGAGTTGATTAAAGACATAAATCCTGATTTTCTCATAAATTGTATCGGGCTTATCAAACCTGAAATTAATGAAGAAAGTAACGAATCAATTGAGAGAGCATTAGAAGTAAACAGCTATTTCCCAATAAAAATTTCAAACCTTGCATCAGAATATAATTTTAAATTTATTCAAATTGGTACGGACTGTGTTTTTTCTGGGTTAACTGGTGAATACTTAGAGTCTTCTTTTCAAGATGCGATTGATGTGTACGGAAAATCAAAAATTGCTGGAGAAGCGGTAAATTTAAACAAATATCTATTAAGAGGCAGTATCGTAGGGCCAGAGGCTGGCAGAGGAAAGTCTTTGTTAAATTGGTTTTTATCTCAAAGCGAAGGCAAAGTAAATGGTTTTATAGATCATAAGTGGAATGGGATAACAACATTAAATTTTGCAAAGATTGTTCACGGCATGATTAAAAATAATAATTTCAAAAATAATATACAACATGTATTACCTAAGGATGAGGTTTCAAAATATGATTTATTAATATACTTTAAAAAGTTTTTTAGTGTTGATGTAATGGTAGAAAAAACCAGCTCGGATAATCCGGTTAACAGAACTTTAAAAGCTGAAAACGAAGATGCAAATAAAATACTTTGGACAGATGCTGGATATAGAGATATCCCAACAATTGAAGAAAATATTAAAGAATTATCTGAAAGCAATTTAACTAAAGGTATTCTTAATACCATATGAAAGATATTGGATTAATTCTTGGAATTAGACCCGATGTAATTAGGGCAAGCAAAATACTAAAATTATTAAATCAAAGTACAGATATTGATTTTGACTTCATATGGTCTGGACAACATTATTCAGAAAATATGAAAGATGTTTTTTTTAACCAATTAGATACTCCTAAACCAGATTATGAATTTAAAATCGATGTCAAAAATGATGCAACTACAGTTTCTTCAATAATTAATGAGACCTATTCACACCTGGAAAATCACAAATATAAAGCTGTTATGTTTTTAGGTGATACAAATACAGTTATGGGTTCTATAGGCGTTGCACAGCATAATATACCAATTATTCACATAGAGGGCTGTATGAGGTCATATGATTGGAGAATGCCTGAAGAAAAGTATAGAAAAACAATTGACCATCTTTCAGATAGAATTTATACATACCTTCCGTCATACAAAAAACAAGGGTTAAATGAAGGTATATCTGACGGCATTATAAAAGTAACTGGAAATCCTATAGTTGATATTCTTGATGAATTTAAAGACTTGTTTGATACCGGGGTTAATTTTCTTGATGATAAAGTCAAAAATTTTATAAAAGAAGAAGAATTCGCCTTAGTTACGTGCCATAGAAGAGAAAATATTTTAAGTCCAAAAAGTTTTGAAAACATAATTAATTTACTAAACGCAACAAATAAAAAAGTAATATTCCCAATGGGATATGCCACTCAAAGACAATTAAAAGATTCAGAAATGAAATTGAATAATAACATCCTGGTTATAGACCCTATTGGTTATCTAGAGTTCATCTACTTACTTAAAAACTCATCTTATTGCTTATCTGATTCAGGAACGGTAGTAGAAGAAGCATGTATATTAGGAATTCCAACAGTTCAAATGAGATATAGTACAGAAAGACCCGAGGTGTATGAGGTCAAGTCATCTATAAAATTTGATCCAACTATTAACAATGTCAATTTAGAAGAGATACATTTAAAAGCCTATGAATTAAAAAATACCGTTTGGAATCACCCCTTTGGGGATGGGACTGCTTCAAAAGTAATTGTTGATGATTTGATAGATTTAAGTAAAAGCAACAACTTTAACAGACACGGTAAAGAAAATTATGATTTTGATATCTCAAGATCATTTTTAAAATGAAAAAAATTCTAATCCATTCTTTAACTTTTCCGCCTGACACTATATCAACAGGTATGATTGTATCTGAAATTGCAGATGGATTGAATAAAGAATTAAACAATATTGAAGTTTTAGCAAGCTCTCCACAATACAATTTAAAAAGTGCTAGAGAATTTAATCAAAACGATAAGAATGTAAGCGTTGGTATGTTCAAAGGGATTAAAGTTAATTTCATTGAATCACACCCACGTCAGTTTTCAAATTCTTCTAGATTTTTTCAATGGTTAGGTTTTAACTTTAAAGCTATTCGTTTTATTTATAAAAACAGAAAAGAATATAAAGAAATTTTAATTTTTAGTTATCCACCAACTATGAATTTAGTATGTATTTTTACTTCTAAAATTTTAAGGATAAATACAATTTATTCACTTTGGGAGTTATATCCTGAGATAGCTGAAAAATTAGATGAACAGCCAAATAGAATTTTAAAATTTTTGTTCAAAATTCTTGATAATTATTCACTAAAAAATGTTAATAAAGTTGTAGTTAACTCTGAAGAGTTGAAAAAATATTTAATTGATAAAAGAAGTATTAATGAAAATAAAATTTACACAATAAATCATTTTTCACCATTTCCAAAGAGCAACTTTGAACCAAATCTGGAATTAGAAAAAATATTTTATGCCGGTAATACTGGAAGACCACAAAACATCAGTGCTTTCATAAATTTCTTCAATAAGCAATTTCCCCAAAGCTGGAAATTGGACCTTTATGGGGCAGGACAGGAATTTGAAGATTTATCGAAATTTTCAAATGAAAATATAAATATCAATGATTATCTTCCAAGGGAAGATTTAGAGGAAAAAGTAAAAGATATTCCGTATGCATTAATTTGTTTAGATTATGAAATAACAATTGAAGGGTTTCCAGGTAAAACTTTTGATTACTTAAATATGAATAAAATACTATTAAATTTTTCTAATCCTAATTCCGCTGTTTCAAAATTAATTGACAAATATGATTTGGGTTTCAATATTGATTTAAATAATCCTGAAGAATTAGAGAGTACGCTTCAACAAATGAAAAATCTTGAAAAAGTTAATCAAATATTAGAGAACGTAAGTCATTTTCAGCAAAATATATCAAATAAGAAAATAGTTAGTAGCAAATATATTGACTTAATTTGCTCCTCTTCTTGAGAGTACTGAATAAATAGTTTTTAAAATAATAATCAGATCATAATTAAAAGACTTTTCATCAACATATTTTATGTCCCAGTAGAGTCTTTCTTGCAAACTCAAATCTAACCTTCCTTGGATTTGAGCTAGACCAGTAATTCCAGGCTTTATTGAATTCCTTTTTTCTTTGTATTCTCCATAGAGATCAGACTCATATTTAACTAATGGCCTTGGTCCAACTAAGGACATTTGTCCTTGTAAAACATTAAGAAGGTTAGGTAATTCGTCTAATGATGTTTTTCTTAAAAAAGTTCCTATTTTGGTAATTCTATCATCATTTTCGATTCGAATTGGATCATCAGGAGTCAGGGATGGCTCAATTTTTTTATTTTGTGAAAGGTCTTTGTAGTGTTCCTTATGAATTTCTTCATTTGAAGCTACTGACATTGTTCTAAATTTATGTAATTTAAACTCTTTACCATTCAATCCAACTCTATTTTGAGAGTAAATTACAGGTCCCGAATCAAGTAATAAAATAAATAAAGAAATTATAGGAAAAACAACTAAAAAAATAGGGAAAATAATTATGAGAAGAATATAATCAATAAAATATTTCATACTATTTACTTTAAACAAAAATAATTTATGTTCTTTAAATAAAAAATATTACATTAAAGTTAGATAAATGTGTGGAATAGCTGGAATTGTAAGCTTAAACAATTCCAAAATTGACTCAACAGTTGTTGAGAATGTAAAGCGATCTCTAGAACATAGAGGTCCGGACCACTCTTCCCATCAATTTATTAATGATTCTGTTTGCTTAATCCATACAAGATTATCAATAATTGATTTAAATGATCGTTCCAATCAGCCTTTTCAATCTAATGATCTTAGATACACAATAGTTTTTAATGGTGAAATTTATAATTATAAAGAATTAAGAAAGGAATTAGAAACAAAAGGATATAAATTTATAACAAATGGTGATACAGAAGTCCTTTTACAGGGCTACGTCGAATATGAAGAGAAAATATTGGATAAACTACGTGGTCAATTTGCATTTGTAATTTATGACAACATCAGTGGCGAACTGTTTATGGCAAGAGATCGTATTGGTATTAAGCCTTTATATTATTCAGTTAGTGATAATTGGATCATATTTGGTTCAGAAATTAAGGCAATAGAATTATCAAAACTCATTAAATTTGAGCCTGATACAGAATCTTATTTAGCCTATTTGAGACATCTTTGTGTGCCAGCTGATAGAACTGGTAATAAAAATATTAACAAATTAGAACCCGGGCAATTAATTAGAGTAAATAAAAATGGAAAAATTTCAAAAAAAATTTACTGGGATCCATTTAGTTTTTCAGTAAATAATGATTTGAATGAAAAAACGGTTGCCGAGGAACTAGATAGGTTACTGAATGAATCTGTTGAATATCGAAAAGTGAGTGATGTTGAGGTTGGACTCTTTCTCTCTGGAGGTTTAGATTCTTCACTTTTAGGAAAATTAATGAAACAAAATACAGACTCTTCTTTAAAAGCATTCAATGTTGACTATGAAGAAAGTTTTGAAGGATATAGGGGAGAATTAGAAGAGGCAAGATTTGCATCTAATGAAATCGGAATAAACCTCCATGAAGAGAAGATAAATTTTAATAATTTTAAAGATATTTTAGATAATTATGCTTTTTATCAAGACGATCTTGTCGGTGATGAGGTTGGTATACCTTTATACTTTTTAGGAAAAGCTACTAAATTATCTGGAATAAAAGTTGTACAAGTTGGAGAAGGATCTGATGAACTATTTTATGGATATGATCATTGGAATAGGTTATTAAAATTATCTAATTATAAAAAACCATATTCTTCACAAAATAACAAAATTTCGAAATTTACTAATCACAGGCTTAATTTACTTTCAAATATGTTATCTGGAAAAACTACTTTTGCTGGAGGTGCTTTAGGATTCAATCTAGCTCAAATTAATACACTTATTTCTAAAGAAATTTCAATAGATTCGGGGTTGATTAGGTTTGCTGATAATCTTTGGCAAGACTACTTTAATAATAAAGATGCAAAGCTATCAAAATGGATGACACTGATTGATTTAAAAATTAGATTGCCAGAATTACTTCTTATGAGAATGGATAAACTTGTCATGCAGTCTGGGGTTGAGGCTAGAGTTCCATTTCTAGATCATAAATTAGTTGAGTTTATTTTAACAATTCCTGAACAATTATTGATTCCTAATTATTCAGGGAAGCCTCTTTTGAAAAAAGTCGCTAAGGATTATATTTCATCTGACATTATAGAAAGGCAAAAACAAGGTTTTAGAGCTCCGGTAGGTGAGTGGATTAAGAAAGATGAAGATTTATTTTATGAGTCTGTAAGGAATTTTAACTCTTCAACACACTTGTTTGATCCGAGTGTTTTAAGAAAGATATTTTCTGGTTCTGATTACCAAAAGAAATGGTATTTATCTAATTTATCTAATTGGCATTTAAGTAGGACTTCTCAATGATTAATAATTGGAAAAAAAATACAATTTATATTTCAATTATGCAGCTTAGCCTTCTATTAGTTAACCTTTTTTTAATTACGATAATTAGTAGAGAATATGGTGCGGAGACATATGGTGAATATGCTTCATCAAAAAGCCTTTCTGTATTGATTGGCACAGCTGCAGTAATGTCGCTGGCTTTAGTTGTAACAAAAGTTTTGGCTCAAAAAAATGAAAATTCTAAATTAATGTTTCAAAATGCATATTCATTAATAATAAGAAATTTAATGATAGCTTTGATAATTTTGATACCTTTAACTTTACTTTTGAATAGAGATTTACCAATGACAATCTTGTTCCTTGTAGGTTTTGTTTTTAACGAAATGATTCATGTAGCACTGGCTTATTATCAAGCAAAGGGAGATTTCGTCACTAGTTCTAAGCAAATAATATTACGAACAATAGTTTATGGAGTAGGTGCCTGGGTTCTTGTTTTACAGGGATTTACAATAACTTCGCTAATTATATTTCAGGTTATGACACTTGTAGCTTTTTTTGTTGTTGCCCACTTATCTGTACCGAAAAATGATATTGAATTAACTTCAAATACCACTGTCAAAAATAAGTTACAAGAATCAGGTAAAAAAATGGTTCTTACAACTTTTTCAAGCGCGCTCATTTCGGAATTAGATATTGTTTTGTTAGGTCTATTTTATTCCGGTTCTACATTGGGTGTTTTGGCTTGGGCAAGACGAATTTTGGAGATAATTTTTCAACTTGTTGCTGCTAGTTTAGACATTCTATTTCCTGAATTGGCCAAAGCAAAAAATAGAGACAGTATTTCCGAATTAAGAATTAAGTTAAGAAAAGTTTTCTTATTATCTTTCATAGTTCCGATATTGTTTATCTTTTTTAAAGGATTGGCATCAGAAATATTTACATCATTATTGGGTGAAGAATTTAGTGAAGTTTCAACATATACATCTTGGATACTTTTTGCATTACCGGTAATGGTTTGGTCAAGAATAAACATAATATTTTCACGGGCATTAAATTTTGAAATTAATATAACAAAATCTATATTATTTGGATCAGTTGCATCGATAGGAATATATTATTTTGTACATAGCTTTAACAATAATCCTGCTGTTTTATCAATTATTTTATCTCAAATTGTAATAGGAGCAATTACGACTTATAGTTTCAAAAAATCTTATGAATAGTTTTAAAACATTACTTAGAAAAATAAAATATAATTTTAAATATTTATATGGTTCAAATTTAAAATTTCCATCAGAATTTAGATTATTAATTAGAAAAGATACTAGCTTTCAAAAATTTATAAATCAAAATTGTAAACCCAATACAAAAGATATGGTCGATTTAAATAATGTCAAAATATTTGGTAAGCCCTCTACCCAGTACGTTTTATCAAATGATATTTTTACTAATTATAAATTTTCAAATAAAAAATTAAAACCAGCTTATTTCAATACTGCTGATGTAAAAGTTCCTTATGAAGCTTCAAGGCTGCAGTATTTACAGAAAGCAAAATCAGGAAATATTGATATAAATAATTTCCCCTTAATTTATTGGAATAGCCCTATGGATGTTGCAATTAGGAACATAAATTTAATTTTTCACCTATTTGCTATAGAAGACAAACTTGAAACTCCCAAAATATTAGGAAATAATACAGATTTATTAAGTTCTTATATAAGTGAGCATTATGAATTCGTGATAAATAATTTAGAAAACAAAGGAAATGTTGTTGGCAATCATTATCTGGTTGAACTCACATCTATTCTTTTAACTATTGCTACTTTCAGTTTTGAGCATGATGAAGAGGATTTTCAAAAATATCAAAATGAACTAAATTCAGAATTAGACAAGCAGTTTTATGAGGATGGTACGAATTTTGAAGGCTCCTCACATTATGCAGCTTTTGTTATAGAGGCATTAATAGTATGTAAGTTGGCGATTGAAGAAATTGACAGTGAATCTCAACTTTTACCTAAAATAGAGAAAATAATTAAAACCAATTCAATCTTTTTAAAAATGTTAATGAACAATGGTGAGTTAACTCAAATTGGAGATAATGACTCAGGAAGATTATTTTACTTTGCATTTGATGAAGATGCGCCATTACAAATGATTTGGTTGATCAATTTAATTGATAAGCTTTATCCTAATTTCGATTCATCTGAATTAGAAAAAAAATTTAATTTTGAAATAAAATCAAAAACCCCATCTTTGCATCAAATACCAAAAGTTAGTCATAAAAAAATAAAAGTATTTACAAAAGATTATGAGGGATATTGTTTTAATAATTTTGGTTTATATGTATGGAGGAATGATGAGGAGTATCTTAGTTTAAGATGTGGACCTATTGGTCAAAATGGTATTGGAGGGCATTCTCATTATGATCAGTTGTCAATAGAGTGCTATACAGACAATAGATGGATTGCACGAGACCCAGGTACTGGAACCTATACCGATGATATTAAAATAAGAAATAGTTTTAGATCTTTAGAATATCATTGGGGTCCAAAAGCTAAAATTCAAATTCCAAAAGAGGATGAATTTGATTGCTTTAAGTTAAATTATATGGGTAATGGCCATACTTTAATTTTTAATAAATATAACTATTTTGGTTATGCGGATTTTAATGGAAAAAGAATATATAGAAAAATAATTATTCATGATGGAGAAGTATTAATTGAAGATTTTTCTAATGATGTAGATTTAGAAGAATATACTTCTTGGGGTGAATCTAACAATGGTACAAAAATTTTGTTTTCAAATGGATATAAGAGGGTTAATTGATTTTAAAAAATAAAAATATTGTATATCTAATCCTATTTATTGGATTTTTATTCAATGCATTAGATGCATTCAGTGTTTTTGGTGTACCATTGCCATGGGTCTCTACTGCTATTTTTTTATTCTTGTTTATAAATCTGATCGTTGAAAAAAAATTTGAGGTTAATTCTTTAGTTTCACAGTATTTTTATTGGACTATATATTGTGTATTAATAACAATAATATTTTTATTTTTTCAATATGAAACATTAATTACTAATTCCATAGCCAGCCCATTGTTTTATGTTTTATTGAGGTTATTAAATTTTCTATCGTTTTTTTCTATTATTTATTCTTTAAATAAAATTTTAAATATAAACAATAGAGATAAAATTATTGAATTAATTTCTTATGCATCAATCATCATTTCAGTTCTTTCATTAGTTTCATATTTTTCATATGTAATGAATTTTCCTGACTTGTCAAGGAACAGGATGGGAACTGGAATTGGATTTCAAAGTATTATAAAAGCTTGTACTGTTTTAAGAAATTATGGAACCTTTAGAGAACCAAGCTTTTTAGCTGTGTGGATTGCACCAACAATTCCATTATATTTTTATAATGCAAGGGAAAAAAATTATTGGTATGTTTTGTCAGTATTGCCTATAACTTGCTTAGTTTTAACAAGGAGTCTTACTGGAGTAATGAGTTTTATTATCGCTGTCTTACTTGTTTTCATTCTGTCTTTACTTCAAAAATCAAAATTAAATTTACGATTGTTATTTCCAATTTTTGTTTTAGGTATTTGCTTGGTGTTCGCAAACCTTTTTGCTTATAAATTTCCACCACTAGATGAAGATCAGTGTCCACCATATACACCAGATTACTGTAGTTGTGAATATTATGATGATGAGCAGGATAGAGCTAAAAATTCAACAGATATTACTACCAGTATATTTTCTAGATTATTTGCAGTAATTAATTCGGGAATTAGTTCATTTGATAGTTTAAATTTAATTAGAGAAAATATGTATGAAGATAATGTAAGTATCTTAGGTTCAGGATTAGGTATTTCAAATATTAAATTTTCAGATAATTATGCAATAAACAAAACTCAATCAGATTTACAATACTTAATTCGCAATGGGGTAATAATCGAAAGGTATGAAAACAGTATTGTTTCATTTAATAATTTATATCTGAACATTTTATTTTCAACGGGAATATTTGGATTTTTTTGGTTAATACTATTGCTAATAAAAACATTAAAAAACTTACCAATTAATAATATCCATTTCAATCAATATTTAAATATGAGTATTTTCGTGATTTTAATAATGTATTTTTTTCAAGGTGAAGAGCTTAGTGTTTGGCTTGCTACATTTATCGGTTTATTTATTAGTGAGAAAAGTAATGTCTAAAATATTAATAGTTTCCCATCAGTTTTTGCCTCACCAAAGTCCAAGAACTACAAGGTGGAAAATGATTTATGACGAATTAATTAACAGAGGTCATGAAGTTATTGTTTTAACAGGCACGCCACAAGAAGAAAAAAAAGAAAATATTATATATGTTGGTAATAAAAATCCAGAGGGGATAGTAGAGAATTTAAGAAAAGGTTCTAATAGGTCACATAGCTCGTCATTATTAAATTTAGGCTTCAGGGGTTTAAAACTCATTTACAGATTTTTGTATAAAACCTTTTCCTGGCCGGATTATTCAATGTTTTGGTTAGCTTCTATATTAAGAAATAAAAAAAATTTGAATATAAGTTATGATTATATTATTTCTGTGAGTCTTCCTTTTTCCTCGCATGTTGCAGCATATATTTTAAATAAAAAAAATAAAAAAAAATGGATTATGGATATTGGAGATCCTTTTTTACTTAAAAAAAATGCAAAGGAAAATAATCACATACTCTATTTCTTTTTAAACAAATACTTTGAATCAAAATTTTATAATTTGGCCTATAAAATTATGTTCACACATAATGAATCTCTGGAAACCCATGCATCTTATTTCAATATAGATAAAGAAAAGTTAATTGTAGGTAAGCCAATCAGCACTTTTGACAATGAACTTTTCAAATTGACTTTATCTTATGATTATTCTTCAAAGCCATTAATTTTTGGATATTTTGGAATTCTAACCAAGGGAGTCAGAAGTTCTGAAAATGTATTAAATTATCTGGAAGGTTTGGATAACTTAAAGTTTAAGTGGTTTACAAATCCTGATTCAAAAATTGAAATAAGCAAGCATATAGATGATAAAGAAAATCATGAATTTTTAAATATGGTTTCAAGAAATGATGCTCTCAAAATTATGTCTGACTCAATTCATTGTCTTTTGTCTATAGGAAATAAAAACCCTTCTCAATTACCAAGTAAGGTTATTGAATATATATCAACCGGTAAACCTGTAATTCATTTTGCAGAAATAGAAAATGATCCAGTAATTGAAATTTCAAAAAGGTATTCTAATTTGATAGTTATTTCTAAAAGCTCAGATAAAGACCAATTTATTGAGAAACTTAATAATTTAACTAAAAATATTGATAAATTCTCAAGTGAGGAATTCCTTGAGGAATACTCTCCGAAAACATTAGTAAATCAACTAGATTTTATCTAGAACTTGTTTCCAGTTTTCCGTATAAGAGTTTGCTAATAAGTAATCGTTCTCCGAAATACCTGCTTCATTAATTTTATTTAGTGCATCATCGATATTTTTATAATGGTACAGATAGACATTATTTGTTAAAAAATTCTGAGAGTAAGGTTTAATTGGAGCTACAACTTTTAATCCAAGTTCTTGAGCCTCATAAAGTGGAAGCCCGACTGTTTCAAATTCACTTGCATGAAAATATATTTCATTAAGAGACATGACGCTTAATGTTTGCTCATGTGTCTCTGTAAATACACAATTAAATTCATTTAATTTAGTTGGAGGATTGATAATTGTTACTTTTTGTTTATTTGGTAACGAGGTTAAAACATCTAGCATAAATTTAAAATTTTTATTTGGAATATTGCTACCAAAACATACGATGTTGTTATTTTTTTGTATAGCTTTTACTTTTGTTTGTTTGATTTCACCTATTTGTAGAATCTTCTTTTTATATTTATCGTTGATTAATCCTCTTGTATGGCTTAACTGAACAACTATGTGTTCAGCCTTCTCAAAGCTTCTGTTAATAAAAAAAAGTAATAATCTATTTTTTAAATTTCTTGAAATAAAGGGAAGTATATTTTGTATAAAAATAAATGATTTCACTTGAGTATCAAATCCAAAATTTCCGAAATGAATAATTGCACTGCTGCTATTAATTTCTTCCATTAACTTTTTTCCGATCAAGAAATTTAAATAAGGATGAAGATATCTCTTTTTTGTAAGTTGTATAAATTTTACGTTACTGTTTTCATAAGTTTGATTTTTTAAATCTCCGAAAAATTCATTTTCAGAATATAAAACAATAATATCTTCATTTAAAGTTGAGAAGTACTCAAATGCTTCAACAAATAGCTTAACTCCACCTAAAGATTTAACTCCACATGCATTTAATACAATCTTTTTTTTCACCAATTCAATGATAGTTGTACATTAATAACTATTTAATCACTAAAATCATAAAGTAGTGATTAAAGAATATGACATTGCTCTTGTAGTTGGAACAAGGCCAAATTTTGTAAAGGCCGCACCGCTTTTAAAAAAGCTAGAGAATAAAAATAAAAAAGTTTTATTTATTCATACGGGTCAACATTTTGATAAAACTATGTCTAACAACATCTTTACAGACTTAAACATGAGAGATGCAGATTTGAACTTGAATGCTCCCACTGATTCCCAAAGTAATCAGTTTCAATTCATCGTTAAAGAATTAATAAATATTTTTATTAATAACAAAATTGAGAAAATTGGTGTCTTTGGAGATGTAACTTCTACACTTGCAGCGTCAATAGCTGCAAAAGAGTCTAATATTTACCTTTTTCATGTTGAATCAGGCTTGAGGTCAAAGAATCTTACAATGCCTGAAGAGCGAAACAGAATAATGGTTGACGCAATTAGTGACTTGCTTTTAGTTCCATCCGAGGATGCCTTAGATAATCTACTAGATGAAAGAGTTCCTGAACATAAAATTCATAATGTTGGGAATATAATGATTGATACTTTATCTGAAAACAAGTCAAAAATTATTGATAATTTATCAAATCTAAAATCAGATTTAAAAATTATCAAACCGTATTTTGTAATGACTCTTCACAGGCCTTCAAATCTGTCAGATACTATATTAAATAATATTTTTGAAGCGGTAGAAAAATTTACCAAAGATTATCAAATTATCCTCCCAGCTCATCCCAGGCTAAAAAATTTTATTAACGAAAAAAATATATCCCATTCCAGTATCAATCTTATTGATCCTTTGTCATATATTGACTTCATGTCTCTTGTTTACGGAAGCAAGCTAGTCCTTACTGATTCTGGTGGTATACAGGAAGAAACTACTTATTTAGGTATCAGCTGCCTTACTTTAAGAGAAGAGACTGAGAGGCCTATTACAGTCACTGAAGGCACTAATAAGGTAATAGGACTCGAGAAGGAAAATATAATTAATGAAATAAATAATGTTTTAGACAGTAAAATTTCATATGAGACAAATATTAAATATTGGGACGGTGAAACCTCAGATAGAATCTATGAAATTTTATTTGATTAGTTATGAGTAAATTTAAATATGATCTTGCAGTAATAGGATTAGGCTATGTTGGCTTACCATTAGCTATTGAGGCAGCTAACAGCAAACTAAAAGTTGTTGGATATGATATTAATGAATCACTAGTAACAAATCTAAATAATTCAACATCCCATGTAGAAGATATATCAAATAACCAACTTAGTAATTCTCTTGAAAAAGATCTAATTTTTACTTCTGATTCGGGAATCCTTGGTGAGAGTGAATATATAGTAATCAGTGTTCCAACTCCACTTACAGATTATCAACCCGACCTTAGTTTTGTTGAGGCTGCTACAAAAAGTATTGCAGAAAATTTGCAAAAAGGTCATGTAGTCATACTTGAATCTACAACTTATCCAGGAACTACCTTAGAAATAGTAAAGCCAATACTTGAGAAAAGTTCTAAGCTAATTGCGGGTGAAGACTTTTTGTTAGGATATTCACCTGAACGAATTGATCCAGGAAATGAAAAATGGACTTTTAAAAACACTCCTAAAATAGTAAGTGGCATAAACAAAAAATCGCTCGAAAAAATATCAGAATTTTATAAATTAATAATAGATGAAGTTGTAGAAGTATCTGGTACAAGAGAAGCTGAAATGGTGAAGCTTATCGAAAATACGTATAGGCAAGTAAATATTGCAATGGTAAATGAGCTAGCAATTCTATCAAACATGCTTGATATAGATATTTGGGAAGTAGTTGAAGCTGCTAAAACCAAACCCTTTGGATTCCAATCATTTAGACCAGGTCCAGGTGTAGGAGGTCATTGCATTCCTATAGATCCAAAATATTTGTCTTTTAAAACAAGACAAATTGGACAACCAGTCAGATTTGTTGAACTAGCGCAAGAAATAAATAATTCAATGCCAAACTATGTTGTTGCAAGAATTAGTGAATTAATGAATAAACAAGAAATACTTTTAAAGAATTCTAAAATATTAATTCTTGGTGTAGCTTATAAAAAAGATATTGGTGACACAAGAGAATCACCAGCATTAGATATTATTGAATCTTTGTTAGAAAAAAGTGTAGATATTTCTTATTACGATCCACACGTTGATGAATTGACAGTTAATAAAAGAAGTATTGCTAGAGAAGAAAATTTAGAAAATTTATCTAATTTTGACTTAATTTTAATTCATACACCTCACTCCAAATTTCAAGAAATTAATTTTGATAGCGTAGCATCTTTAATATTTGACTCTACTGGAAGCTTTACAATTTCTAATGCCAATAGATTATAAAAATAGTCCGAATTTTAATACTCTATCAAAAACTATAAATTTACTCGCTAGTGAGCTCGGTAATGTAATAAAGGATCAAGCTGGTGTTAAATATTTTAGAATAGTTGAAGACATCAGACTTAATTCAAAAAAATACCGACAAACAAACAATAATAAATATTTAGATAGTATTTTTAAAACTTTGAAATCGCTTAAACCTAATGAAATCTATATTATTGCAAAAGCTTTTACAATTTTCTTTTATCTATCAAATATTGCTGAACAAGTTTTTAGAGAACACACTTTAGATAATTCAAAAATTTCTATAAAGAAACTAACAGGTAAAAATCTTATCTTTATGCCTGTTTTTACTGCACATCCTACCGAAAGCTCTAGGCAATCAACTCTTAAAAAAATATATAAGATTGCTGAGATTATAGAAAGCAATAACTCGAGTGACATGAATGAGATTAATTCATTAATTACACAACTTTGGTACACAAGAGAAGTAAGGTCTACAAAACCTAATCCAATAGACGAAGTAAAATCATTGATTTACTATTTAGATATTTTATATAAAGATGTCTATCAAAGCATTGTTGATGATGGGGAAATATCAAGTAAAGCAAAAAATTTTGACTTAAAATTTGGATCATGGGTTGGAGCTGATAAAGATGGAAATCCCTTTGTCACAACAAAGATTACTAAGCAAGCTTTGGAAATATACTCGAATCAAATTTTAAATATTTACAAAGAGCAAATCGTAAAGTTTTCTGAAGAATTTAGTATTTCTACAGACTTTGTTGAGAGTCCAAAAATGCTGACTAAAAAAATTGATAGGTATAAAAAGATTTTACCGAAAGAATATAAGCATTATAAAAGAGTTAATTATGATGAACATTTTCGCATTTTCCTATCGCTGGTATTTCATAGACTAGATAATTTTCAAAAAAATAATAAGGGTTATGCATATTTTGATGACTTCTTAAATGACATGTTATTGTTTCAGAGTAGTGTTCTTGAAATATTTGGGAAAAAAATTCAATATAACAAATTAGATCAATTTATTGATTTAGTTAAAAAATTTGAGTTTCATGGTGTGTCATTAGATATTAGACAAAATGCTTCTGTGGTAAATGCAAAATCAGGCAGGGAGTACAGTGATTTTGAAGCATTACTAAAAGACATACCAAAATTACAAAAAATATATGGTGATGATGTTTTTAATTCCATTATTCTCTCAATGACTAAATCAGAAAATGATGTACTAAATCTTTTTAAAATATGTAATAAATTTATCTCAAAAGAAAATATACCAGCCATAACTCCTCTAATAGAGGAAATTGAAGATTTGCAGAATGCTAATTTAATACTCAAAAGATTATTTGCTCATAAAGAATACTTAACGTTTCTTAAAAATATTAAAAATAGTAATCAAGAAATTATGCTTGGATATTCTGATTCAAATAAAGACGGAGGAATTATTTCTTCTCAGTGGAACGTTTATAATGCTCAAATAAATTTGTTTAAAGAAGGAATCAAGAAAAATATTAATGTTACTTTTTTTCACGGCAGGGGTGGAACTATTAGCAGGGGAGGAGGACCAACTTACAATTCAATTACATCCCAACCTAAGGGTACAATATCAAATCAAATTAGATACACTGAGCAAGGAGAGGTAATTTCTGATAAGTACTCAACCTCATATCTCGGTTTTGAAAATATTAAACTAGGGTCAATTGCATTTATTAATGAGTCAGATACTAAATTAAAAGAAACTATTCCGAATGAAAAATTTTTACAAGAATTAGCAGATAAATCTATCGAAAAGTATAAATCTTTTATTTCTAATCCAGAATTGATCCATTATTTTGAAGTAGGAACTCCTGTTAAATTACTTTCTGTATTAAATATTGGATCAAGGCCAACTAAGAGAACAAAAAATGCAAAAAATATACAAAATTATAGAGCGATACCATGGGTTTTTGGGTGGGCTCAAACACGCAACACTTTGACAGGTTGGTTTGGGGCAGGCACTGCGTTAGATAGTATGATTAAAAAATATGGAATCAATCATATTAGGAAAATATATAAGAATTCAGATTTCATGCAAAATTTAATTAGCAATATAGAAATGACACTTGCAAAATCAGATTTAAAGATAGCAAAACTTTATGTTGATGGCTTACTCAATGAAAGTATGTTAGATATTTATGATGACATCCGCAAAGAGTCAAAATTAGCTTTAGTTTCTATATTGAAAATTAAAAATATTGATGAATTGTTAGATGATAATAAAATTTTAAAAAATACACTTAGAATAAGAAACTCATATTTAGATCCACTTTCAATTATCCAAATAACACTTATGCAAAAAATGAAAAGTAATGAGTTGGACCCAATAGAAAAAAACTCTTTGTTATTATCTATAAATGGATTAGCTGCTGGCCTTAGAAATACTGGCTGATAAATCTCTCAATTCGAAATGCATTTCATCAGGAGATGTCCATGTACCGCCCCAAGCAAATCCCCAAGAGTTAAAAATTTCAACAACCCTTGGGTGATAACTAGATTTAGTATTTATATCTATAGCAATTCCCCAAGCATGCCTAGAAATACTGCCGCCAGCATCGAATCGGTTTATACGTCTTGGTGCATAACAACCGCCTGATTTTTTAAAATCTTTTATTGATAATGTATCAGCTAATCCTTCTTGTAATATTTGGTTCAATGCACCTTCTAGAGGTTCCCACATTAACCTATGACATCTAGTCGTACCAAGAATAGGGACTTTCTTCGCCTGTATATTTTCTTCTCTCCAAGACGGCTCAGTAGTTATCCAAGTACCGTCTCTTTCTTTTATTTGAAAATCACCAAACATTTCTTTGACTAATGCAGTAGGTAGTACCCAATTTTTATTTGGGTTACTTTCTCTAAATGTATATTTCACTTTTTTGTATTTGATATTTTTATACAGCTCAACAAAATGATTTTCATTAATTTCTTTATCCCATATTATTGCTTGAATATTTCGGTAGATACCAAGTTTATAACCTATATCTTTATTTACTACACCTTCAAACCACCCTAATTCGGAATCCTTTAGGATCATTCCTACTGTTATTTCAAGAGGTTCATTATTCATACCAATCAAATTTATCTTGTCATTAATTGAAAGGTTGTATCTTTCAGCAGTCAGGCTGGAAACTACAAGCTGGTTATTTTTGATTACTTTAGATACTTCATCATTATAAAAATAATCTACGGTCGAAGATTCAATTGTTTTCAAAGAAATGTTATAAAGATAGTTTTCTAATGTAGATAATTTAACATCATTGTTTAAAGTAACAACAGACTCTACGCCGACATTAGCCCGACCTATAAAAGTGACATTTGAGTTTAGTTTATTGACACTATCAATAATTTCATTAGTCACACTGTAAAAAAGACTTCCAGATTGAGATATTGTGATTACATCATAATTGTTAATTTTGTTTTCTGAATAGACAGTGGGCGAATCATGATTAATATCTGAAGTGACAAAAATATTTAATAAAGCTGTTGCTAACAATGTAAATAACATACTTTCTTATATTAATTTTTTTAGAAATTTACATATATTTAACATCTAAAAATACGTTTATTTTATTTAGAGCGTTAATCTAAATCTCTATGAAACTTTTAACAAACTTTTTTTCGAGTGCGGCTACTAAAAGACCTGTGATAACCATTTTGGTTGTACTGCTACTAACTGGATTTTTTGGATTTATGGCCGGTCAAGCAGAAGAATTAAGCACTAGTTTCGGTGGGGAATTAGATACACCAGAAATTCAAGCATCTTCAAAACTTGGTGAGTATTTTCAAACTTCAGGTTCACAATCTGTATTTCAAATTATAATTTCTGGAGA